>ENA-UEQJ01000051-UEQJ01000051.1-human-gut-metagenome-genome-assembly--contig:-NODE-51-length-80007-cov-8.659477_pt1 | contig 80007 bp, 70 predicted proteins | sample MGYA00242937_ERZ507938 | MGnify/ENA primary metagenome ERZ507938 (study PRJEB26167, sample SAMN06115437) | human gut metagenome | host: Homo sapiens | place: China:Gansu | collected 2015-07-03 | study...
GAATTATACATCCGATCAATTTGATTCTTATTTTATCGGAAATTCGGGCGCAATGCAAGCGCCCTCGGAAAAAGGAGTATACTTATGAATGTTCTGGTCATCAACGCAGGTTCTTCTTCCCTGAAGTATCAGCTGCTCAACCCCACCACGGGCGAGCTGCTGGCGAAGGGTCTGTGCGAGCGCATCGGCATCGACGGTCTGTTCACCTATAAGCCCCAGCTTCCCGGCAAGGAAGCCATCAAGGCCGCTTCCGTCTCCATGCCCACCCACAGCGAGGCTATCCAGGCCGTGCTGAACGCGCTCGTCGACGAGAAGAACGGCGTCATCGGCTCCATGAAGGAGATCGACGCTGTCGGCCACCGCGTCGTCCACGGCGGCGAAAAGTTTGCCAAGTCCGTCGTCATCACCGACGAGGTCATGCAGGCAATCGAGGAGTGCAATCCCCTCGCCCCGCTCCACAACCCCGCCAACATCATCGGCATCAAGGCCTGCCAGGAACTCATGCCCGGCGTGCCCATGGTCGCCGTGTTCGACACTGCCTTCCACCAGACCATGCCTCCCGTGGCTTACACCTATGCTCTTCCCTATGAGTACTATGAGAAGGACAAGGTCCGCCGCTACGGCTTCCACGGCACCTCTCACAAGTATGTTTCCCAGCGCGCGGCCGATATGCTCGGCAAGCCCATCGAGCAGCTCAAGCTGATCTCCTGCCACCTCGGCAACGGCTCCTCCGTCACCGCGATCGACGGCGGCAAGAGCGTCGACACCTCCATGGGCTTCACCCCGCTCGCCGGTCTTCCCATGGGTACCCGCTCCGGCGACATTGACGCCGGTATCCTCGAGTACCTGATGAACAAGTACGGCATGGACATCAAGGAGATGGTCAATGTCCTCAACAAGAAGTCCGGCGTCATGGGCGTCAGCGGCGTCAGCTCCGACTTCCGCGATCTCGAAGAGGCCTTCGAGCAGGGCAATGAGCGCGCCGGCCTTGCCGTCGATATGTTCAACTACGGCGTGAAGAAGCTCATCGGTGCGTATGCCGCCGCGATGGGCGGCGTGGACGCCATCATCTTCACCGCAGGTGTCGGCGAGAACAGCGCTTCCCAGCGCATGGCCATCGCCTCCGGCCTCGAGTTCATGGGCGTCAAGATGGACGAGGACGCCAACAAGGTCCGCGGCGAAGAACGCGTCATCTCCGCGCCCGACTCCAAGGTCACCGTCCTCCTCATCCCCACGAACGAGGAGCTCATGATCGCCATGGATACCGAGGCGCTCGTCGGCTAAGCCATCGACAATCGATTATAAAAAATCCGCTTACGAAATTCGTAAGCGGATTTTTTTATTGCCGGTCTTCGAGCCACTGCATCGCGCCATAGGCGAGCAGTGCGCTCCCGCGCGGTAAAATGTTCTCGTTGAAGACGACGCTCTCGTTGTGCATGGGCTTTCCGTAGCGCGCGTCCTCCTGCGCCGTGCCCGCGCCGAGCAACAGATACGCGCACGGCAGCTCGTAGGTGTAGGACGCAAAGTCCTCCGAGCCCATGCCGCCCTCACGCAGGCGGTAGACGCTCTTCTCGCCGAACAGCATTTCGGCGCAGCGTGCCATCTGCTCGGTCAGCGCCTCGTCGTTTTTGAGCGGCGGCGCGCTCGCGAGCTCTTCGACGCTCGCACTGCCGCGGAAGGCTCTGGCCGTCGCGTCCGCGATCTCGCCGATGCGGCGCAGGATCAGCGCGGTCACGTCGCGGTCGAACGTGCGGATCGTGCCCTCGATCACGGCCTCCTGCGGGATGATATTCGGCGCGTGCCCCGCGCTGAATTTGCCCATTGTCACGATGGCGGGCGTCTTTGCGGGCAGCTCGCGCGCCGTGATCTCCTGAAGCGCAAGGTAGATGTGCGCGGCAATGTTGATTGGGTCGACGCCCGTCTCCGGCATTGCCCCGTGACAGCCGACACCCTTGACCGTGATGCGAAACAGCGTGCAACCCGCCATAAACGTTCCCTTGCCGCACAGCACCAGGCCCGACGGCGTCCCGGAGTTCACGTGCAGCGCCATCGCCGCCTGCGGCTCCGGTGCCTCCAGCACACCGGCCTTAAGCATCGCTTTCGCGCCCGTGAAGCCTTCCTCGTCGGGCTGGAAGACGAGCTTCACCGTGCCCTTGAGTTCGCTTTGATGCGCCTTGAGCAGCTTTGCAGCGCCCAGCAGCATGGCTGCGTGCATGTCGTGTCCACAGGCGTGCATGCTGCCGTTTTCCGAACGGAACGGCAGGTCGGTCTTCTCCCGCACCTTGAGCGCGTCCATGTCGGCGCGCAGCAGGATACAGCGCCCCATGTCTTCGCCCGTGAGCTCCGCGACCACGCCGCCGCCCAGCTCGCGCGGCTCATAGCCGAGCAATCGCAGCTTTTCTTCGACAAATTGAACCGTCTGCGGCAGGTGCACGCCGACCTCCGGCGCGCGGTGGATCGCTCTCCGGTTCTCGACGATCTCATTTTTCATTTCGATGGCTTCCGCCAGTAACGTCTTTCCGTTCATACAAAGTCCTTTCTCATTTCTGCGCGGCGGCTTTTTTCGCCGCGCGCTGCTGCGCTGTCCGCCGCACGAGCTCGCACAGCGGCAGGATGTATAAAAAGCACGCAAACGCCATGCCCGTCATCGGCGCGCCGACGGTCGAGAGCGGCGTCGCCCCCGCGATCGACCACGGGATCAGCGGCGCGACGACGACGGCGCTGTTTTCAAGGTTGATGGCAAATTCTTCTTTATCCTTCTGCGACGGCGCGCAGAGCTGGTGTGTCAGGATGATCGTCAACGTCTGGTTGCAGGCGAGAAGGCCCGCCAAAACCGCCGTCAGCAGCATCGAGGCATAGGGCGACGTTTTGTCGCGCAGCGCCGTCACACGCCCGCACAGCCCGTCGAGCAGCCCCGTCCTGCGAAAAATGCCGGAATACGCCGACGAGATCATCACGATCAGCGCCACGCGCACCATTGAAATGATGCCGCCGCCGTTGAGCATTGCGCCGACCTCGGCGTCCGACGCCGTGTAGCCTAAGATTGCGGTCTTGAGGATCGTCACCGCGTCCAGATGCCGCAGGAAAATGCACAGCACGACCGCCGCTAAAATGCTGACCGACATCGCCTTTTTCACGTTCACGCGTAGGACCGACAGGATCAAAATGAGCACCGCCGGCAGGCACATGACCCAGTGAAGCGTCATCTCGCGCCCGTAGAGCGACCACAGCTCGCCCGCCGCGCCGCTGCCGCTTTTCACCATGCCGAGCGCCGCATAGACGCCGCAGCTCAGAAGAAACGGCACGAGCGCCGTCTTGAGCATGCGCTTGATGTTGTCGTAAATGTTCGTCTCCGTCAGCTCGCTCACGAGCAGCGCGCTCGTCGAGACCGGCGAGCAGCGGTCGCCGAAGTATACGCCCGAAAGCATCGCGCCGCCGAGCAGCACGGGGTCCATGCCCATCGAAATGCCGACGCTCACGCAGATGGTGCCCATCGTCGCCGCCGTGCCGAACGCCGTGCCTGTCAGCATCGAGACGCCGCAATTCAGGAGAAACGTCATCAGCAGCAAGATCTCCGGCCGGATGAGGTCGACGGCGCAGCAGATGATGAACGGCAGCGTGCCGCACGCGCGCCAGAACGCCGTCAGAATACCGATCAGCGGAAAGACGAGCAGCACGCTTGCCGATGTCTTCACGCCCGAGCAGATCATCTTCCCGAGCTCTTTCCACGAAAAGCCCTGCTTTTTGCCGTACAGCGTAAAGATCACGAGTCCCGCCAGGAGCGCGTAGAGGATGTTCGCCCTCAATACGATGCACACGAGCAGCGCAAGGCAGAATAAAACGATCGCAGCCATCCAAGTCCTCCCTATCCTTTTTAACACAGCATCGCTATCTTAGCACAAAGCGATCAAAAAGAAAACCCGTTTTTATCCCACCGCATACGCCCACAGCGGCAGCGTCAGCATGGATAAAAGCGTTGTGAACACGACATTTCGCGCGGCGAACGGCGCGTCGCTGCCGTATTTGGCGGCAAAGATGGCCGCCGTCGCGCCCGCGGGCATGTCCGTCATCAGGACACTCACGCCAAGCGCCGTCGGTTCAAGGTGCAGCAGCAGCCCAACGCCCAGCGCTGCCGCGGACAGCAGCGCGAGCCGCAGCAAGCTGAACTTTACCGTGTCGCGGCTCACGATGCTCTTGAGCGGCGCATCCGTCAGGATCGTGCCGACAATAAACATCGTCAGTGCGGAGTTGCAGTTCCCGATGTACTTTACCGTGTTCAGGATCACGGACGGCAGCTGCACCTGCGTCACCATGCAGAGAAGTCCCAAGTAGATGGCGACAAGGCAGGGGTGCGTCAGCACGTTTTTGATGAGCTTTTTCTTTTCCACCGTCTCGCCCGCGACAAAGTACGTCGTGCTGACCGACCACATCACAATGCGCATCGGGATCAAAAAAATCGAGGTGTAGAGCACGCCGACCAGCATCATCGCAAAAAGCGTGAGCTGCAAGCTCCCCAGCTCTAAAATGCCCATGTTTCTCTCCCGCCATCCTTTCCGATATGCCCTGCAAGCCGGAGTGCAGCAGGCGGAAATTGCAAAATCTCCTGCTGGTGCTCCGGCGGTCAGGTTCCCCCACGCAAAGCGAACGAACGTGTGTGGATGGAGGCGCGGTGAAAAAGAAAACCCGTGCGCTTTGCCGTTCGTTCAGCCTTTCGTTGTCTTTAGTATAAGTGCGGATTTTCATCTTGTAAAACTGTTAAAACTGATATATTCTACAAGAAATAACTGTGAAAGGAGCGTTCCCATGAATTTCCATTCTCTTGACTATTTTCTCATGCTCGCGCGGGAGAAAAACTTCACCCGCGCCGCCGAAGCGCTGCACATCACGCAGCAATCGCTCTCATCGCACATTGCCAATTTAGAGCGCGAGCTGAACTGCACGCTCGTTGTGCGCCGCACGCCGCTTGAGCTCACCTACGCAGGCCGGACGTTTCTGCGCTATGCCGAATCCATCGGCCAGACGCGCCAGGCCATGGAGCGCGAATTCTGCGACATCTCCGAAAATCAGAAAGGCGAGCTGCGCGTCGGCATCGCCTATACGCGCGGCCGCGCCATCATGCCGCACCTGATCCCCGCCTTTCAGCGCAGATACCCGAATGTCGAGATCACGCTGCTTGAGGGCTCGAACGACGCGATCCAAAAGGCGCTGCTCAGCGGCGGCATTGACCTCGCCATCGCCGCCTTTCCCCGCCCGCTCCCCGGCGCGGTGCTTGAGGATTACTATCTGGAGCACACCGTGCTGTGTCTGTCCGATGGGCTGCTCGCGCAGTGCGGCATCGACCTCGACACGCACCGCGGCGAGATCGCCTCGGGAAATTTGAGTTCCCTGCGCGGCTGCCCCTTTGTCCTCGGCTCCGCGGAGGACATCGGCGGGCGCATCGGGCGCGGACTTTTGCGCTCCTCGGGCGTCTCGCCCGTCAGCAAAGCGACGTCGGAAAACGTCGAAACGCTGCTCGCGCTCTGCGAGCAGGGCGTCGGCGCATGCTTCTGCCCGGAAAATCTGCTGCACACAGCGCTCTCGCCCGAGCAGCTCGCGCACCTGCACATTCTCCCGCTCTGCCCAGAGGCTTCCTATCCCATCTGCTTTGGGTACTTGAGCCGCTCGTATCCGTGGAGCGTGCTCTCGGAATTCATCCGCATCGCCCGCGAGCAGACTGCATAAGCACCATAAAAACGCCGCCCGTACATTTATTGCACGGACGGCACTCTTTTTTACTTCTTCACCGCAGGCTGCTGCTGGGTGATGCAGTGGATATTGCCGCCGCCGAAGGCGACCTCCTTCGTCTGCACACCCACGACCTCGCGGTCGGGGAACATTTTCTGCACCTGTTCGATGGCGACTGCGTCGTTTTCGTCGCCGTACTGCGGCAAGATGACTGCGCCGTTGACGATCAAAAAGTTCATATACGACGCGATGCTGACCTCGCCGTCCTCACGCGGGATAGTACCCTCCACAGCGTCGATGGTATCCGCGCCCTCGAGTAAGCACGGCTTTTTCGTCAGACAGAGCTTGTGAACCTTTAATTTGCGACCCTTGGCGTCCGTCGCCTCGCTCAGGAATCTGTAAGCCGCCTGCGCCTGCTCATAAAACGGATGGTTCTTATCCTCCGTCCAGATGCAGGCGACCTCGCCGGGTGCGATGAAACACGCGACGTCGTCAATGTGCCCGTTCGTCTCGTCAGGGTCGATGCCGTCCTTGATCCACAGCACCTTCTCGCAGCCGAGGTAGTCGCAAAGCATCTGCTCGATCTCTTCTTTCGACTTGTCGGGGTTGCGGCCCTCAGAGAGCAGGCACATTTCAGTCGTCAGCACCGTGCCCTCGCCGTCGACGTGGATAGAGCCGCCCTCGAGCACGAAGCCCTCTGTGCGGTAGCTGTCCACATCCGCGATCTCGCAGATCTTGCGCGCGATCTGGTCGTCCTTGTCCCAGGGGAAATACAGCCCGTCGACGAGCCCGCCCCAGGCGTTGAACTCCCAGTCCACCGCGCGAAGACCGCCCTTGTCGTTCACAAGGAACGTCGGCCCGCAGTCGCGCACCCACGCGTCGTCGCTCTCGAGCTCCACGACGCGGATATTTTCGGGGAGCTTGGCGCGCGCGTTCTGATACTGGCGCACGGATGCGCCGACCGTGACCTTTTCAAATTTTGCGATGGCCTTGGCAACATCCGCAAAGGTCTTCTGCGCGGGCTTGCCGCCGTCGCGCCAGTTGTCGTTTCGCTCGGGCCAGAGCATCCACACGCCCTGCTGGGGCTCAAATTCGGCGGGCATGCGATACCCGTCCTGCTTCGGCGTTGTGCCGATGATTCGTTTTGCCATAACTTTGTCTCCTTATGATGAAACCGTACTTAGCTGCGCGCGTTTTTTCCGCGCAGCGCGATCAGCACCTCGCCGATCGCCACGCTGAGGATCGACCCGATCGTAATGGGCAGAAAGCTCGCAAGCGTCTCTGCGTCAAACGAGAGCGGGACCGCAGTGAAAATGATCGAAATGACGATGAGCACCATCGGCACGTAGGCGATCCATTTGAGCGCCGTGTCAGACCCCGGCACGCGGAACGGGCGCGGCGTCTTCGCATCCTCGCGCCGCAGCTTCAAAAACGCCGGAAACACGGGAAGATAGCTCAAAAGCAGCATCACGAGATTCAGCGCGAAAAAGCTCCAGAAGAGTGACGAGTCTGGCGACGCCATCTCGATGAGCACGCCCAAAACACACACGCACGAGGCGACGACGCCCGACGTGACCGCCGCGCCGACGGGCATGTCGTTCTTTGCCCAGCGCCTGGCGAACACCCGCGGCATATCGTTGTGGTCCGCCGCCAGCGCCGCCGTCGAATTGACGCCCATCGACCACGAGATCATGTTGCCGAACAGCGTCACGAGGAACAAAAGCGCCACCACGCCCACGAGCACGCCGCCGCTGCCGCCCAGAATGAGCGACACCGCGTCGATAAGCCCCGAATCCACGCTGATCTCACGCACATCCACTGCCGCGCCGATGCCGAACGCCGAGAAGAGGTAGATGGCCGCGATGACGATGCCGCCGGTCACGATGGACTGCGGGATCTGCTTTTTCGGGTCGCTCATGTTGTTTGCGTACGTGCACACGACCTCAAAGCCGAGGAAGTTGAAGATGATGACGGAGATATACGAGAGGCTGTTTAAGTCGAACGACGGCAGAAATGTCCGCGCCGACATGTCGTTGACAAAGCCGTAACGGCTGATATACCACACGCCGAGCCCGCCGACCAGCAGCGCCAGCACGATCTTGATGACAGCGCTCACGTTCAGGATAATGATGCTGTCGCACACGGGATAGCACGCGATGAGCGTGACGATCCAGATGAACAGAAGCTCGACCACGAGCGAGCCGAACGTCCCGAGGCTCCGCCCCGTGATGAATGTGATAAGCTCGGGGCACATCACCGCGAGCGACGCCATCCACAGTGGGAAGTTGATCCAGTAGTACCACGAGGCGCGCGCCGCCCACTTGCCGTTCGGATACGCCGCGTGGATCCAGTCATAGAGCCCGCCGTCTCCCGCGTAGGCTGTGCCGAGCTCGGCGGCAATGAGGCCGTAGGGCAGCAGAAACGCCAATATCATAAAGATCCACCAGAAATACTGGCTGTTGCCGATCGACGCGACCGGCGCCGCCGCCTCGGCGACAAACACCACGCAGATGACCGACAAAATGACGTCTGCAAGCCGGAATTGATTCTTCTCCATGGTTTTTCTCAGCTCTTTTCCGCTTTCGAAACGCCGCAGTAGGCCTCGACGCAGCCGAGCTTGTCGCAGAGCACTTTGTCAAGCTCCTCCTTCGCCGCCGCGATCTGAAGACCGCTCGGCTCCTTGCGGCAGCGTGTAAAGTAGACAAGAAGGCCGCGCATGGCCGTCAGGCGGTTGCCTGCCTCCTCCCAGCAGAGGGAGGCGTCGCTGTCGGCGACCTCGTCGGTCACGTCCTCGCCGCGCGTCGCGGGCAGGCAGTGCATGAATTTGCAGCCGAGGTTCCCCAGCTGCATCAGCTCGCGGTTGACCTGATAGTCGTGGAAGACGCGCACGCGCTCTTCCTTCGGCATCTCGTTTTCGTAGAGACCGTACCACACATCGGTATAGATGAAGTCCGCGCCGCGTACGCTCTCGCGGTCATCGGTGACAAGGTAGCTGCCGCCGGAGAGCGCGCAGTTCTTCTTCATGATCTCCTTGTGCTGCTCATTCAGCTGGTGGCCCTGGGGGCCGTACTGGACAAAGTGCATGCCGAGCTTCGTCGTGATAAAGCCGAGCGACGCGCACACCTGCGTCGCGTCGCCCACGAACACGACCTTGCAGTCCTCTAACTTTTTCCCCTGCGGAAGGTTCTCCACGATCGTGCAGAGGTCGCCGATCTCCTGCGTGGGGTGGTTGTAGTCCGACATGCCGTTGATGACGGGGATGGTGCAGCTTTTTGCGAGCTCTTCGATCGTCTTGTGCTCGATGACGCGCGCCATCACGACATCGACAAGCTTTGAGAGTACCTTGCCCGTGTCGCCGATGGTCTCATGCCCGCCGAGCTGGATCATACCGGGGCCTAAATACTGCGCGTGCCCGCCCATCTGGCTCATCGCGGTCTCAAACGAGACGCGCGTGCGCGTAGAGGACTGCTGGAAGATCATGCCGAGCGTCATGTTGCGCATCAGGGGCGGATAGTAGCCCGCCTTAATGGCCTTTTTGATGGCGAGCGACAAGTCAATGATGTCGAGCAGTTCCTGCTTTGTGAATTCATTGGTGTCGATAAAGTCTTTTTTCATACGATTCCTCCGACATTTCAAGTTGCTTTTTGCCGCGGAGGCAGACGCCGCGGCGAATGCTGCGCTTAGTGTCTGCACTTTTTTCCAGTTCATGCGGAAAAAACTGTGCAACATGACACAAATCACGCCGCATTCCGTCGCCGCTGTGTATTTTACATAGATTTTACAATTCTCCTCTGGCAGTTTTGACATTTGGCGCGTAAACTATTACTTGGTTATAAATAGGGTCTCAAAAAAGAAAAAAGGAAAGATAGAAAATATGGATATTTTCAATGTGCTCACGATGATCGGCGGGCTGTGCCTGTTCCTCTTCGGCATGAACCTGATGGGCCAGGCGCTCGAGCGCCGCGCGGGCGGTAAGCTCCGCTCCCTTCTCGACAAGATGACCGGCAGCGTATTCGCCGGATTTTTAACGGGCCTTGGCATCACGGCCATCATCCAGAGCTCGTCCGCCACCACGGTCATGGTGGTCGGCTTTGTCAACTCGGGCCTGATGACGCTGCGTCAGGCCATCAACGTCATCATGGGCGCCAACGTCGGCACGACCGTCACGGCCTGGCTTTTGAGCCTTGGCGGCATCGACTCCGGCAACTTCTGGATCAAGCTCTTAAAGCCCTCATCCTTCACTCCCGTCCTTGCGCTCATCGGCATCATCTACTACATGTTCTGCAAGGACAACAAGAAAAAGGACACCGGCATGATCCTGCTCGGCTTTGCCACGCTCATGTTCGGCATGGAGACGATGAGCGGCGCAGTCGCGGGCCTCAAGGATGTCCCCGCGTTCACGAATCTCTTTGTTGCCTTTCAGAATCCCCTCCTCGGCGTGCTCGCCGGCGCGCTGCTCACGGCCATCATCCAGTCGAGCTCCGCGTCCGTCGGTATTTTGCAGGCGCTCGCCGTCACGGGCTCGGTGAGCTATGCCGCGGCCATTCCCATCATCATGGGCCAGAACATCGGCACGACTGTCACGGCCATGCTGTCGTCCATCGGCACGAACAAAAACGCCCGCCGCGCCGCGGTCGTTCACCTTCTCTTCAATGTCATCGGCGTTGTCGTGCTGCTGACGGTCTTCTGCATTGTGCGCGCGGCTTTTGCGCCCGCGCTGCTGGATGAATCCGCCACCATGGCGGGCATCGCCGTCACACACTCGGTCTTCAACGTCCTCTGCACCGCCATGCTCCTGCCCGCGGGCGGCCTTCTTGAAAAGCTCGCCTGCCGCATCGTCCCCGACGATTCCCAGACGCAGGGTGAAAAGACGACCGAGCTCGACGAGCGTCTTCTCCCCACCCCGTCCCTCGCCCTTCGCCAGAGCCGCGCCGTCGCCCGCGAAATGGCGGACTGCGCCGTGCGCGCGCTGAACAACGCTCTCACCGCCCTTGACCACAACACGCCCGAGCTCGCCCAGAGCATCCACGACGATGAGGAGCTTTGCGACCACTATGAAGATATCCTCGGCACCTACCTCGTCAAGCTCAGCACGCAGAAAATGGGCCGCGACGAGAGCGAGGAGGCGACCGAACTCTTAAAGACCATCGGCGACTTTGAGCGCATTTCTGACCACGCGGTCAACATTCTCTCCTCCGCTGAGGAGATGGAGCAAAAGGGCCTCACGTTCTCCGGCAGCGCCCTCAACGAGCTCGCCATTCTCACCTCCGCCATCCGCGAGATCCTTTCGCTCTCGCTCAAGTCCTTCTCCTCGCAGGACGTCGCGCTCGCCCAACAGGTCGAGCCGCTCGAGCAGGTCATCGACACGCTCAAAGAGCAGATGCGCACGCGCCACATCCTGCGCATGCAGCAGGGCCATTGCAGCATTGAGGCTGGCTTTGTCCTCTCCGATCTTCTGACCGACCTTGAGCGCACATCCGACCACTGCTCCAACATCGCCGGCTGCGTCATCGACGCCCGTGCGCATAACCTCAACCTGCACGAAACGCTGCGCCAGGCCAAGACTGCCGACGGCAGCTTCCAGCAGACGTACGAATCCTACGTGGAAAAGTACCAGCTTCCTGTTCCGTCGTCAAACGTGTAAAAAGCGGGGCGCTTGCGAGCGCCCCATTTTTGCTATTTTCTTGCTTGTAAAGCGCCCGTTTCCCTGCTATACTACGGTCATTAGGTTATTTCCGCGCAAACTGTCAATTTTGCGCGGTAGGAAAGGATGATACCATGGACCCGATTTATGAGATCGAATTGCAGGACTGCCCCTACTGCCGCGGCACCGGTACGGTGGAGGATGAGCAGGGCTGGTGCGTTTATGTCACCTGTGTCGACTGCGGCGCGCAGACCGCGCACGCAAGCTACGAGTCCCCCGAGGAACGTCTGGCCGCCGCGCAGCAGGTCGCGCACCTGTGGAACGTCGGCAAGGTTCTGAACCCCGGCGTCGGCGACTGATTCGACTGGAACTGCATAAAAAGGACGGAAGAAAAGCATCTTCCGTCCTTTTTGCGCTCAACCGCCGTTTGAGCGCGCGAAACTTCCCCTCCATTGCGCGTTTTCCCGCAATCGGCTATACTGAACTCATCAAGGACGTCCGCACTTTATAGAAACGGAGTTTTGCCTTTATGAACATCGACATCGGCAGCAAGATCAAAACGCTGCGCCTCTCCAAAAGCATGACGCAGGAGCAGCTTGCAAAAGCCCTCCACGTGAGCGCGCAGGCCGTGAGCAAGTGGGAAAACGACAGCTCGCTTCCCGATATTCAGCTTTTGCCCGCGCTGTCCGTCACGCTGGGAACGAGCATCGACTCGCTCTTCTCCCTCACGGACGAGAGCCGCTTTGCCCGCATCGACAATATGCTCTGGGACAAGCGCTTTCTCACACAGCAGGAATTTGACGAAGAGGAGCACTTTTTGCAGGAAAAGTGCCGCGAGGAGGAAACGCGCCCGCGCGCGACGCTGCTGCTCGCAGAGCTTTACTGCAAGCGCGCTCGGGAATACAATGACCTCGCCTCTCCCCTCGCGCGTCAGGCGCTCGCAATGAATCCCGACTGCAAGGAGGCGCACAACGCCATCTTCGACGCCGAGCACGGCGCGTACCTCGACTGGAACGCGACGAACCACTACCGCACGATCGCCTTCTATCAGGAGTTTCTCGCCGCTCATCCGGAGAACCACAGCGCGCACCTGTGGCTTCTGGACCTTCTCATCGCCGACCGCCGCTGCGCGGAGGCGCGCGAGGTCTTGGACAAAATGCACCGCCTGAAGCCGACCTACAACGACGACTTTTACCTCGGCTGTATCCTTTTGCAGGAGGGGCACACCGACGACGCGCTCGCGCAGTGGGAGGCCATGTGCGCAAAGTATCCCGACACGTGGGAGGTCTACGTTATGCGCGCGAGCGAGCTCGCCAAGCTCGCTCACTACGACGAGGCCATCGCGGACTATGAAAAGGCGATGGCGCTCATGCCGCCCCCGCGCTTTGTCGACCCTGCCGAGGCCATCGCGCAGATCTGCGAAATTCGCGGTGACTATGAAACGGCGATCACCTACTACGAAAAGGTCATCGCCATCGAAAAGGCCGACTGGCACGAAACGCAGGGCGAAGCCATCGACGCCCCGCAGCGAAGCATCGCAAGGCTGCGCGAAAAGCTGGCAAGCCGCTGATATCGGGGCGAAAAGGCGCTTGTCAAAATCTTTTGACAAGCAATTTTCCCTCATGTAAAGCAGCTTTGCTCGACAAACTTTCCCGTTTTGGCTACCCTTGGGGCAGATCGAACGAAACGCACAGGAGGCACTTATGGAACTCGGTAATCAGATCAAGGCACATCGCGCCGCGCTCTCGCTTTCGCAGGAGGAGCTGGCGGAAAAGGTCTACGTCACACGCCAGACCGTTTCCAACTGGGAAAACAACAAAAGCTATCCCGACATCCACAGCCTGCTCCTGCTCAGCTCTCTCTTTCATGTTTCGCTCGACCAACTCATCAAAGGAGATTTGGAAACCATGAAACAGGAAGTCAACGCCGCCGACGTCAGGGCCATGAACCGCGACGGCATCATCTACACCATTCTGCTCGCCGCCACGATCATTCTGCCCGTGCCTCTAATCAAGTGGTTCGACCTCTACGGTCTCATTCCGGAGCTTTTGCTCTGGGGCAGCGCGATGTACTTTGCCCTCCGCCTCGAGCGCATCAAAAAAGCAAATAACGTCCAGTCCTACAGAGAGATCTTAGCCTTCAGCGAAGGGAAGCGGCTCGACGAGATCGAACAGAAGGTCGAAGCGGGCAAGCGGCCCTATCAGAAAGTTCTGCTCGCCCTGCTCACCGCCGGGATCACACTGCTTGTCGGCATGGTGCTCAGCTGACTGCTGCTGTAAGCAAACATCACAAAACCCGCCCCGACGCAAAAGCGTCAGGACGGGTTTTCCATTTTCAGAAGCAGGTTTCACATATTGAAGCGTCTGCGCGCTTCCTCGCGCAGCGACGGGACGCGGCGCACGATGCGCAGCGGGATGATGAGCCCGATGCAGATGACAAGCACGACGAGCGACCAGCTCGGCTGCCACACCTCAAGAAAATACCGGTCAAGGCAGTATTCGACGCCCATCGCCATCAGGCCCACCGCGCCGATGCACATGGCGATGGAAGAAAGGCGCGAGCGCCTGCCGTCGCGCAGCAGAAAGCTCAGCAGGAATACGACGACGCACGCCCAGCCGAGCATCGGCAGCACGAGCCCGCGGAACCAGCGCCCCCCGTGCAGCGCAACGGAGATGATCCACACGTAAATGCCGATGGCGGCGACGTCCGCCGTCAGTCGGAAGAAGATTGGGATGCCGCGCACGAGCATCGGCAGTGCGAACCAGATCCACAGCATCACTGCCGCGCCCGCGACGTAGAGCGCCCAAGGGTGCTCCGTCGGCAAAATGAGATTCAGCAGCCCGCAGCAGAGCGACACGGACGCGAGCATCGCCGTTAGCAGTGCGGAGGCGGCTCTGCGCGATGCTCTCGGCACCTCGGCCGGCTTGGTCGGGAAATAGCGCGGCTCGGTCTCATCCGGCTTCCACGCCGGCGTGCCGCAGAGCGGGCAGCGCTCCGCGCCCTCGTCCAGCTCCACGCCGCATTTGACACAATATGACATCAAATTCCTTCTTTCGATCTGCTATTCATCGGTTGCTCTCTACGCGCACGGGGATTCCCGCGCGCACGAGGAAGCGGAAAAAGTCGCGCTCGGTGTCCGTCTCCGCCTGCGTGCCGGCAAAGGTGATCTCCATCGTGTCGCCATAGCTGATGGACGCGCAGTGGCAGCGCGGCACCGTCGCCTGTCCCAGAATGACCTCCGCCCCGCGGATATGCTCAGCCATTTCGGGCGGCACGGTGAACGCGCCTGGGTTCGTATATGTGCAGGAATAGGGCCTCACGCCGTGCACGCGGTAATTGAGCGCCATGACGGGATTTTTGAAAACGACCGGAATGAGCCGCAGGAAAAAGTTTTCCGTAAAGCGAACGTTGCCCGTGAACGCCGCCTGCAATTCCTGCCGGTTGATGTGCAGCTTCATAAAATACCGCACTTGCGAGACGATCTCGGGGAACGTGTAGTCGCCGAGCGCGGGGTCGATATACGGGCGGACGGTGGTAATGAAGTTTCGCAGCGTCTCGCTCGGGAACCAGCCGCGCAGATTGATGGGGATGGCCAGCGCCACGGGGCGCAGGCGGTAGGGCTTTTCGCGCTTCTGCTTTTCCAAAATGACGTAAATGAGCACAGCGGAGAGGTATTCGGTGATCGACGCGCCGTACTTTTTCGACTCCTCGCGCAGCTTCGAGAGCGGCACGAAGCCCATCGTCACATGGAACGTGTAAAACGGCTCGCTTGTGCCGGTATTCTGATACGCCGTCGGCTGGCGGTGGAGGCCCAGCGCGTGATGTCCTGCGTAGCGGGCATAGGCGTCCTCCATCTCCTCCTCGCGCGGCGGCTCGTTCAAATCAAGCACACCGTTCCCCGCAGGGATATCAACGCCGGTCTGGCGCAGGTATTCGGCCAGCAGCGTGCGGAAGAAGACGATGGCTCCGCCGCCGTCGGAAAGCGCGTGGAAGACCTCGATCGAAATGCGGTTGCGGTAATAGTAAAAGCGCACGAGCCAACCGTTGTCTTCCTTGAAGCGCACGGGCTGGCAGGGGTCGGACACGTCCTCTTTCAAAAACGGCCCCGGCGCGCTGTTGTGCTCCAAATAGTACCAGAACGCACCCTTACGGATGCGCACGGCAAAGGTCGGGAAGCGCGGCATGCAGCGGTCGATGGCGCGCTGAAGCGCCGCGGGGTCGACGTCTTTTTCCATCAGAGCGGAAAAGCGGTAGATGGCTGAATACTCCTCCTTTTGCAGCGCGGAGTAGAGCGTGCCCGCGGAGTCGAGCTTATACCATTTGCTGTTGGGCTTGGCCATCCGATGTTCCTTCTTTCCCTCTGCGCGGTCTTGAGAGGTTTATTGTAGCACAAAGCGCGCCGTGCTACAAGAAAGATGCGGCTTTTCCTTGGCATTTTCACGAAATTATGATATCATGCTCCCAAAGAATTTTGTTTTTCAGGAGGAGCTATGGAACCCAAACTCCGCATCATCCGCAAAAAGAAGAGCGAGGCCGAGAACGTGCATCTCGACCCGCTGATGCGTGCGCTCAAGGCGCTGCACAGCGCCGGTGCGCCAGAAAGCATGACCGCCGAAGAGCTTGAGCGTCAGCGCCGCAGTCAGGAGGTCCTCGGCAAGCTGACTGCGCCGATGACGGGCATGGATTACGAGGAATTTGCCCTCTCGGGCATGAGCGCGGCGTGGACGCGGCTCAAGGCCCCCCACGGCAGCCGCCATGCGATTTTATACTGCCACGGCGGCGGCTACACGAGCGGCAACCTCGGCTATTCGCGCGTACTGTCGTCCAAGCTCGCGCATGCGACGGGCTACGATGTGCTGAGCTTTGAATACCGCCTCGCGCCCGAGTTCCCCTATCCCGCCGCCGTCGAGGACGCGCTGCGCGCGTGGGACTATCTGATGCTCCAAGGCTACGGCGCGCGCGATATCGTCCTCGCGGGCGACAGCGCGGGCGGCAACCTCGCCCTTGTGCTCTGCAACCGCCTCAAGACGGCGGGCCGCAAGCTCCCCGGCACACTCATCCTGATGTCCCCGTGGACCGACATGACGATGTCCGGCCAGTCCTATACAGAGCGTGCGGAGATCGACCCGATGCTCACGCCCGAGTACATCGAAGCCGTGCGCCTCGCCTACGCCGCAGGAAGAGACTACCGTTCGAGCGACCTGTCCCCACTTTTTGCCGACTTCACCGGCTTCCCGCCGACGCTCATTCAGGTCGGCGACCATGAGATCCTGTATTCGGATTCGGAATCGCTCTATCAGGCGATGAAGCGCGCAAACGTTCCCTGCCGCCTGCAGGTCAGCGAGGGGATGTGGCATGTGTTTCAGATGTTTCCCATTAGAAAGGCTTCTGTTGCAATAGAAAATATCGCACGGTTCCTTTTGGAACAATAAGTTCCGGTTTTTTCCCACCTGGTGTGGAGGACGCGGATAAGGGAGGGGTATCTCTTTTTCGAAAAGAGATATCCCTCCCTTTCACCCTCCCAGAGAAAATTCACATTGCAGGCGAACAGCTCGAAGAGCTGCGACGCTTGCCGAATCGGGTGCCTGCGCGCGGCGTTGCCGCGTTAGCGTTGCTATACGATTTGCCTCTGCTCCTACTACCCGCTGTTGCTCTGCTAATCTTGTAGAAGTACAGACTAATTTCCGTCTACCGCCAGTCTCCACAATGCGGCGAGCGCAGCAATGCCGCTATTTCGCACGCAGTCTGCCGCCGGGCAAACGTCACTCGCGCCTCACGACAGTAAGGCGCGGTTGATATCTGTAACGACTTGCAGAAGATTCATGGCGAAGCCATGTACACCGCACCCACACTGCGCAGCGCGTGCAGCCCTTCAAGCTGCAAACCCGCAATGTGCGGGGTCAAGGGGCAGCGCCATCGGCGCTGCCTCTCCCTCCCGCGCCGTGCGCGGGAAACTCCCTCACCCGTTGGGCAAATCAAAAAAGTACAATTTTTTTGAAAAACCCACTTGACAAGTGGGCCCCGCGTGCTATAATGCAACCAACAAGTGAAGAGCTTCAAACCTATGACGGAGAGAAGTAGCCGATGCAGATAAGCACAAAGAGAGTCCCGGGTGGTGTGATCGGGGCGGCGGACGGTCGGTGAATGGACTTCAGAGGGCGGACCGAACGGCGGAAGTCAAGTAGGGACCGACGGGCATCCCACCCGTTATCCATCGGGGCGCGTATGATGGTGCGCGTAAGCGAGCGGGCGTTTTACAAAACGTCAATTTGGGTGGTATCGCAGAAGTTTGATGACTTTTGTCCCATGTGTATGGGATGAAGGTCTTTTTTCTTTATATTCCTCCTGTTCCGGCAAACCAGGACCTCATCTGCCACCCGAAATCAAATAAATTTGGAGGAAAACAAAAATGAAAAACAACATGGTGAAAAAGCTTCTGACCCTGGCCCTCGCCGGTGCGATGACCCTGTCTCTGGCCGCGTGCGGCAGCAAGAGCGACGACAGCAGCAACGACGCCCAGCAGGGCGGCGACGAAAGCGGTAAGACCTACAAGGTCGCCATCATCAAGCAGCTCGACCACGCCTCTCTCGACGAGATCGCGAACGCTGTGGCCGCCGAGCTCGACAAGATCGCAGCCGACAATAATGTGACCATCGAGTACGACATCACCTCCGGCCAGAACGACCAGACCATCTTAAAGCAGTTGTCCGATCAGGCGATCGCCGATCAGGTCGACGCCATCATCCCCATCGCGACGACCGCCGCGCAGATCTCTGCCCTCTCCGCTGAGGACACCAAGACCCCCGTTGTTTATGCCGCCGTCTCCGATCCCGAGGCCGCGAGCCTGACGGGCATCGACTATGTGACCGGCACGAGCGACGCGCTGAACACCAGCTTCATCATGGACATGATGTTCGCCCAGAACCCGGACGTCGCCAAGGTTGGCCTGCTCTACTCCCTCTCTGAGCCCAACTCCACCAAGCCCATCGCCGACGCGAAGGCCTACCTCGACGCCAAGGGCATCGAGTACGTTGAGCAGACCGCGAACACGAACGACGAAGTCGTCGCTGCCGCTTCCGCGCTGATCGCCGATGGTGTGGACGCCGTCTTCACCCCGACTGACAACGTCATCATGGCCGCCGAGCTCGCCATCTATGAGGACCTCGCCAAGGCCGGCATCCCCCACTACACCGGCGCTGACTCCTTCGTCCGCAACGGCGCTTACGCCACCTGCGGCGTGAACTACACCGACCTCGGCGCCAAGACCGCCGACCTCGCCTACTCCGCCATCACCGACGGCATGGACGCCATGGAGGACTACTGCCTGATGGACGGCGGCATCATCACCGTCAACACCGACACCGCCGCCGCGATGAGCCTTGACTACTCCTGCTTCGACAGCATGGGCACCGTTGCCGAGGTCACGACCACCAAGGACTAAATGAACTGCCTTTCCCCCGACCTTCCCGTCGGGGGAAATTGGCCTGAAAGGAGAATTTCCCCATGCTCATCATCACGCAGACCGCCCTTGAGCTGGGCTTCCTCTACGCCCTGGTCGCGATGGCGCTGTTTTTAAGCTACCGCATCCTCGACATCGCCGATCTGACGACCGACGGCTGCTTCGTCCTCGGCGCGGCCGTGTCCGTCACCGTGACGGCCGCGGGACACCCTGTCCTCGCCATCTTCGCCGCGATGCTCGCGGGCGCGTGCGCGGGCTTTGTCACCGCGTTTTTGCAGACGAAGCTCGGCGTGCCGTCGATCCTCGCCGGTATCGTCACGAACACCGGCCTTTACACCGTAAACCTGATGGCCATGGGCTGGAAATCCAACCAGAGCTTGCTTGGCGGCAAGACCGTCTTCACGATGCTGCGCGAGACCGGCATCGGCGGCGAGTGGTACGAGCTGCTGCTCGCAGCGTTCGTCACGCTTCTGGCCGGTCTTCTGCTGGTGCTGTTTCTCGGCACGCGCATGGGTCTTTCCATCCGCGCCACGGGCGATAACCCCGACATGGTGCGTGCCTCGTCCCTGAATCCGTCGTTCACGATCACGGTCGGCCTGTGCCTTGCCAACATGCTCACGGCGCTCTCCGGCGCAATCGTCGGCCAGTATCAGAAGACTGTGGACATCAACTCCGGCACGGGCATCGTCGTCATCGGCCTCGCCTGCCTCATCATCGGCGAGACGCTGCTCGGGCGCAGAAGCGTCAAAAAGGGCGTCATCGCCGCGATTCTCGGCTCGATCGTTTACCGCTTCATCTACGCCATCGTATTCTACACGAAGATTGTGCCCGTCGAGTGCCTGAAGCTCCTGACGGCCATCATTGTGGCGCTGGCCATTGCCGCGCCGAGCATCCAGAAGTGGGCGACATTCCAGAAGCGCAAAATGGCCGCCAGAAATAAGGAGGGCGTGTAAGATGCTGGACATTCAAAATCTCTCCAAGACCTTCAACCCCGGCACGGTGAATGAAAAAAAGGCGCTTTCTTCCCTTTCCCTGCATTTGGACGAGGGCGATTTCGTCACCATCGTCGGCTCGAACGGAGCGGGCAAGTCGACGCTTTTCAACGCCATCGCGGGCAGCTTTTATGCCGACGAGGGCAGCATTTCGCTCGCGGGCAAGGACATCACCTTCATGCCCGAGCACGAGCGCTCCCGCCGCATCGGGCGTCTCTTTCAGGACCCCCTGCGCGGCACCGCGCCGAGCATGACGATCGAAGAAAACCTTGCGCTCGCGTACCTGCGCGCGGCGCACGGCAATCCGTTCAGCCGCATCAGCAAGAAGGACAAGGATTTCTTCGCCGAGCAGCTCAAGCAGCTCGGCATGGGCCTTGAGGACCGCATGAAAAACCCCGTGGGCCTGCTCTCCGGCGGCCAGCGTCAGGCGCTCACGCTGCTGATGGCGACGATGGTGCCGCCGCAGCTCTTACTTCTTGACGAGCACACCGCGGCGCTCGACCCCGCAACGGCGGAAAAGGTGCTCGGCCTCACCCGCCGCGTCGTGGCGGAAAGTCACATCACCTGCCTGATGGTCACGCACAACATGCATCAGGCACTTGAGCTCGGCAACCGCACACTGATGATGGCCGACGGGCACATCGTGCTCGACATCGCGGGCAGTGAACGCGCGGGGATGGGAGTCGACGATCTCATCGCGCGGTTCAAAGCAGGTGCCGGACATGAGCTTGATAACGATAGAATTCTTTTATCGGAATAAAATTGCAGCACAAAGTGCTGCTCCTTATTCCCCACACCGTGTGGGGGCGCGGGTAAAGGGGGATACTCTCTTTCACGAAAGAGAGTATCCCCCTTTTGATCCCCCGAGAGAAAGGTTTTCCATTGCAGGCGAACAGCTTGAAGAGTTGCGGCGCTTGCCGATTGCACTACCTGCGCGCGGCGCTGCCGCGTTTAGTTCTGCTATACGATTTGGTGTGCTTCCATTATCCGCTGCCGCTCTGCTGATCTTGTTTTGGTGCAGCCTAATCACCTGCCACCGACAACGCATGCTATTTCGATAGTGCGTACTGCGGCGAGCGCCAGCAATGCTAAACAATCCAAAGTAGGCGGAAATTGCTGAAGACCGCCGAATCGCAGGCAAAGCGGCAGCGGAGATAGAAGTAAGACAAATCGTTTAGATTCATCACTTGGCAGGCACTCCCATTCCAGAGGCATAAAAGTCATTCAAGCCAGAGACTGCCAATCAAAAGCCTTTCTCTTGGGGTTCCAAAGGGGATATTCTCTTTCGCGAAAGAGAATATCCCCTTTGATTCGTGCAGCGCCGACGGCGCTGCCTTCCCCTCCGCACCTGTGCGGAAACAACGCTCCACAATGTGGAGCTTTTTTAACGCATGGGTCATTTTGTCCGCTTGAGGCAATACCAATTCCCTGCTATACTTATCGTTAAGAAAACGACGAATTCAAAGGAGAACTGCATGGAGAGCATTTTTGAAAAACGTCTTACCGTCACGCCCGACTACTGTGACGCGTCGGGCGCGCTGTCGCCGTTGGCGGCGTTTACGATTTTTCAGGGCATCGCAGCGCAGCACGCGGAGGTGCTGGGCGTCGGCAGCAGCGCGATGGCGAAAAAGGGTGAATTCTGGCTCACGGTCCACACGCGCGTCGATCTCTTTGAGCGCGCGTACCTGATGGACGAACTCACGGTGCGCACGTGGGCGGAGGCGTGCAGCGAGCGCGATGTACGCACGTACCGCAGTTACACACTCTCGCGCGGTGAGGCGGTCATTGCCCGCGGCAAGACCGAGTGGGCCATCTTAGGACCGGAGCAGAAGATCATCCGCTTTGGCGACTCGGGCTTCCCGAAGGACTACCCCTTCCCCGCCGAGACGGCCATCCCCGAAAAATTGCAGCGCTTCCATGAAAAGTTTGAGGACGCCGACCTTTTCTCGCATTACGCCGTGCGGTCGACGGACATCGACCTCGGCCACCACATGAACAACGTGGCCTATGTGCGCCTGCTGCTCGACTGCTTTTCGGCAAAGGAGCTCGCGAGCGGTAATATTCAATCGGTCGAGCTACACTACTCAACGCCGTGCTTCGAGGGTGAGGCGCTGACGGTCTACAAGAAGTCACTCGATGACGGCACGTGCCGCATCGGCATCGTCAAGCCGGACGGCAAAACCGCCTCGCAGGCGTGCGTGACGTTCAAAAAGTAAGGACGCGGCGGCAGTGAAATACTTTTTACAGGGCCTTACGATGGGGCTTGCATACGTCGCGCCCATCGGGCTGCAAAATTTATTCGTCATCAACTCGGCGCTGACGCACACGCGAAAGCGCGCACTTTTGACGGCGCTCATCGTCATCCTTTTCGACGTGACGCTCGCGCTCGCGTGCTTTTTCGGCGTGGGCGCGGTCATGCAGCGCTATGAATGGCTGCAAATGGTCATCCTGCTGCTCGGCAGCCTGATCGTGCTGTATATTGGCGTCGGCCTCCTGCGCGCCAAGGCGGAGGAGATCGACCGCAGCCGGACCGCGGACTCGATCCCCAAGACCATCTCGTCCGCCTGTGTGGTCACATGGTTCAACCCGCAGGCACTCATCGACGGAACGATGATGCTCGGCGCGTTCTACGTGACGCTGCCCGCGGCGCAGAGCACGTCGTTTATCAGCGGCGTGGCGCTCGCGTCCTGCCTGTGGTTCACGGGGCTGACGCTGCTCATCTCGCTTTTCAGCGACAATTTCACGCCCAAAACGCTCGTTGTCATCAACAAGGTCTGCGGTGTGATCATCGTTTTCTACGGCTGCAAGCTGCTCTACAGCTTCCTAACGATGGTATTTTGATCTCAGTGCTCAAAAAAGCGGTTCCCGTTGGGAACCGCTTTTTGTTGTTCTTTGCGCTGTTTAGTTGTTGCTGGCGTTCGTGGCGCGCAGCGTAACGTCGTGATAGCCGCCCTCGACGATGCTGGTGGCGGAGACGAGCGTGAGCTTCGCGTTCTTCTGCAGGTCAGGGATCGTCGTCACGCCGCAGTTGCACATGGTCGACTTGACCTTGTAAAGGCTTCTTGCGACGTTATCCTGCAGGGAGCCCGCGTAGGTGACGTAGGAATCCACGCCCTCTTCGAAGGCAAGACCCGTCTTGCCGCCGAGGTCGTAACGCTGCCAGTTGCGCGCGCGGTTCGAGCCTTCGCCCCAGTATTCCTTGACGTACACGCCGTTGACAAGCAGCTTGTTCGTCGGCGATTCGTCGAAGCGAGCGAAGTAGCGGCCCAGCATCAGGAAGTCCGCGCCCATGGCGAGCGCGAGCGTCATGTGATAGTCGTGCACGATGCCGCCGTCGGAGCAGATGGGGACATACACGCCGGTCTCGCGGAAGTATTCGTCGCGCGCGGCGCTCACCTCAATGAGCGCGGTGGCCTGGCCGCGGCCGATACCCTTCGTTTCGCGCGTGATGCAGATGGAGCCGCCGCCGATGCCGACTTTGACAAAGTCCGCGCCGCTCTCGGCGAGGAAGCGGAAGCCGTCGCGGTCGACGACATTGCCCGCGCCGATCTTGATGGTATTGCCATAGTTCGCGCGCACGTAGTCGATGACCTTCTTCTGCCAGACGGAGTAGCCCTCCGACGAGTCGATACACAGCACATCCGCGCCGGCCTCCACGAGCGCGGGAATGCGCTCGGCGTAGTCGCGGGAGTTGATGCCCGCGCCGACGAGGTAGCGCTTCTTGTCGTCCTGAAGCGCGAGGGGGTGCTCCTTGTGCTCGGCGTAGTCCTTGCGGAAGACGAAGTAGAGCAGGTGGTCGTTTTCATCCACGATGGGCAGCGCGTTGAGCTTGTGCTCCCAGATGATGTCGTTAGCCTCCTTGAGCGTGGTCGACGCAGGAGCGGTGACGAGCTTTTCGCGCGGAGTCATGAACTCGCGCACCTTCAAATCAGTGCTCATGCGGCTCACGCGGTAGTCGCGGCTCGTCACGATGCCGAGGAGCTTGCCGTTGGGCGTTGCGTCCTCGGTGATGGCGACGGTCGAGAAGCCATTTTTCTCCTTGAGGGCCAGCACATCGGCCAGCGTGTGCTCGCTTGTCAGGTTCGAGGCTGACGGCACAAAGCCCGCCTTATTGCTCTTCACGCGGCGCACCATCTCGGCCTCGCTCTCGATGGACTGGGAGCCGAAGATGAACGAAAGGCCGCCCTCTTTGGCCAGCGCGATGGCCAGCGTGTCGTTCGACACCGACTGCATGATGGCCGAGACCATCGGGATATTCAGGCTGATGGGGCACTCCTCCTGCCCCTTGCGGTAGCGCACGAGGGGCGTTTTGAGCGAGACGTTGTCAGGAATGCAGTCCTCGGACGTGTAACCGGGGACGAGCAGATATTCGCTGAACGTGTGAGACGGTTCGGGATAATAATAAGCCATTGGGTCTGCTCCTCTCTTCTTAAATTACTTGAAATAGCGCACGGCAGAGGTGAACAGCTCCATCTCATACTGTCCGGGAACGTTGCGGTAAAGCTCCTTGCCGATGCGCTCGGTGTGCCCCATCTTGCCGAATACACGGCCATCGGGCGAAGTGATACCCTCGATGGCACAGATCGAGCCGTTGGGGTTGAATGCTGCATCCATTGTAGCATATCCGTCAAGGTCTACGTACTGTGTGGCGATCTGGCCGTTTTCGGCGAGCTTCTTCACAAGCTCTTCGGATGCGAGGAAGCGGCCCTCGCCGTGGGAAATGGGCACGGTGTAAATGTCGCCGACCTTTGTACCCGCAAGCCAGGGGGACTTGTTGGAGCACACGCGCGTGCGGACCAGACGGGACTGGTGGCGGCCGATGACGTTGTAGGTGAGCGTCGGGAAATCAGCGTCGGTGTCCATGATCTTGCCATAGGGAACGAGACCGAGCTTGATGAGCGCCTGGAAGCCGTTGCACACGCCAAGCATCAGACCGTCGCGCTTTTCGAGGAGGTCCGTGACCTGCTCCTTGACCGCGGCGTTGCGGAAGAACGCCGTGATGAGCTTGGCACTGCCGTCGGGCTCGTCGCCGCCGGAGAAGCCGCCGGGGATGACAATGATCTGGCTATCCTTGACGGCCTTGGCAAAGCGCTCGACGCTGTCAGCAACGTCGGCGCTCGTTAAGTTGCGGATGATGAACTGCCCGGCGTCCGCGCCTGCTTCGAGCAGGGCGCGCTGGGTGTCGTACTCACAGTTTGTGCCGGGGAAGACGGGGATCAGCGCCTTCGGACGCGCGATCTTGACAGCGGGCGCGGCGCGCTTTTCCGTTTCACAGGTAAAGCACTCGACCGTGCCGGCGTCCTGCGTCTTCGTCGGATAGACGGATTCGAGGACGGCATCGTTCAGGGCAAGCAGCCCAGAGATGCTCGCCTCGTCATTGCCGATGGTGATCGTCTTCTCCTCCGTCGTGATGCCGATGCAGACGGCGTCGGGAATTTCCTCGGTGAGCTCGGCGACGATCGCGCCGGGCATGGGCCGGTACCAGTCGAGAGCGGTCGAAGCCGCGGCAAAGCCGACCTCGTTGCCGAGCGACATCTTCATCACCGCCTCGGCAAGGCCGTTTTCAACGGCCCAGGCGCTTGCGGCCTTGCCCGCGCGGGCAAGCGCGGTGAAGCGCTCCCACGCGGCGGTCTTCTGCTCCGCCGTGCCGCCGTAGAAGAGATAAACGCCGTGACCGGCGGACTTGAAGTCAGTCGTCACAAGCTCGCCCGCGCACACCGGTGCAATGGCGAACGAGATGAGCGTCGGCGGGACGTCGTGGTCTAAGAACGTGCCGGACATCGAGTCCTTACCGCCGATGGCGGCGGCGCCGAGCTCAAGCTGCGCGTCCAGCGCACCGAGGAGCGCGGCAAAAGGCTTGCCCCAGCGCACGGGCTCATTGCGAAGCTTTTCAAAAAATTCCTGTAAGGTGAGATATGCCTTGTGATAATCGGCGCCCGCGGCGACGATCTTTGCGACCGAGGTGTAGACCGCGCTGTGCGCGCCCGTGTAAGGATCGGCGCTCAGTGCGTCGGGGTCGCAGCCCCAGGCCATCACGCTGCCCTGCTCGGTCTTGCTACCCGGCAGCACCGGCAGCAGCGCCGCCATCGCCTGCGAGGGACTGCGCTGCGTCTTGCCGCCAAAGGGCATGAGCAGCGAGAACGCACCGACGGTGGAGTCGAAGCGCTCGGTGAGACCGCGGCGGGACGCGCTCTTGAGGCTGCCCGCCATCTCGCGCAGCGTGCACGGCGCGCAAGCGGACTCCGCCTGCTTCTTTCCCGTTTCCACGCGAATGCTTGCGTGCTTGACTGCGCCGTTCGTGTCGAGGAAGGCGCGCGAAAGGTCGGCGACCGTCTGGCCGCGCCAGTGCATGACCATGCGGGGGCTCTCAGTCACGACGGCCACGCGGTAGGCCTCCAGGTTTTCGGCCTGCGCGGCGGCGATGAACTTCGCCTCATCCTCCGGCGCGACGACGACGGCCATGCGCTCCTGCGATTCGGAGATCGCAAGCTCGGTACCGTCGAGGCCCTCATACTTCTTGCGCACGGCGTCGAGCTCGATCTCGAGGCCGTCGGCCAGCTCTCCGATGGCGACAGACACACCTCCCGCGCCGAAGTCGTTGCAGCGCTTGATGAGGCGGGTGACCTCGCCGTTTCGGAACAAGCGCTGGATCTTGCGCTCTTCGGGCGCGTTGCCCTTCTGGACCTCGCTCGCCATGGTGGTGAGGGACTTCATATCGTGGCTCTTCGACGAACCGGTCGCGCCGCCGATGCCGTCACGGCCCGTGCGGCCGCCGAGCAAGATAACGACGTCGCCCGGGGCGGGACGCTCGCGCACAACGTTCTTGGCGGGCGCCGCGGCGACGACCGCGCCGCACTCAAGGCGCTTGGCAATGTAGCCCTCGTGGTAGAGCTCGGCGACATGGCCCGTGGCAAGGCCGATCTGGTTGCCGTAGGACGAATATCCCGCCGCCGCGGTCTGCGCCAGCTTGCGCTGGGGGAGCTTTCCGGGAAGCGTCTCCGCGAGCGTCTTTCGCGGGTCGCCGCCGCCGGTGACGCGCATCGCCTGATGGACATAAGCGCGGCCGGAGAGCGGGTCGCGGATGCAGCCTCCGATGCAGGTGGCCGCGCCGCCGAAGGGTTCAATTTCGGTGGGGTGGTTGTGGGTCTCGTTTTTGAACATCAGCAGCCAGTCCTGCTCCTCGCCGTTCACCTTGGCGGGAACGTGGATAGAGCAGGCGTTGATCTCCTCGCTCTCGTCGAGCTCGGGGAGAAGGCCGCGTTTCTTGAGCGTCTTGGTGCCGATGGTCGCGATGTCCATGAGCGTCTGGGGGCGCTTGGCGGCCTTCTCGATGCCGTAGACCTCCTCGCGCGCGGCGAGGTAGCGGTCATACGCATCCTTGACGGCGGGATCCTCGATGCTGACCTCGTCCAAATGCGTAGAGAACGTCGTGTGGCGGCAGTGATCGGACCAGTAGGTGTCGACGACGCGCACCTCGGTCACGGTGGGGTCGCGGTGCTCTTCGTCGCGGAAATAGGCCTGCAAGGTCTTGAGGTCGTCTAAGTCCATCGCAAGGCCCATGGACGAAAGAAGCGCCGAGAGCGCCGATTCATCCATCCCGGTAAAGCCGTCGACCGATGCGACGCTCTTGGGCTCGGAGAGGTTCTCTTCGAGCGTCTCGGGCTTTGCAAGCGAGGCCTCGCGGCTCTCGACAGGGTTGATGACATGGTGCTTGACGGCCTCGATGTTCTTTTCAGAGAGCGTGCCGTAGAGCGCGTAGACCTTCGCCGTGCGGATGCGCGGGCGCTCGCCCTGGCTGAGGAGCTGGATGCACTGCGCCGCGCTGTCCGCGCGCTGGTCGAACTGGCCGGGCAGCGGCTCGACGGCAAAGACGGCGGCAGCGCCGCTCGCGTCGATCTCTCCGCTCGTCAGGTCGAGCTGCGGCTCGGAGAAAACGGTGTTTGTTGCATAGGCAAACAGAGTCTCGTCGATGCCCTCGACGTCGTAGCGGTTCCAAATGCGCACGCTTTCGAGACCCTTGAGGTCCAGAAACGAGCGGCAGTCGGAAAGAAGGCTCGCGCACTCGGGCGCAAGGCCGGGCTTTTTTTCAACACAGACGCGATAGACCATTTACTCTCTCTCCTTTTGCGCGGCGAGGGCTCGGCGGCCAATGTCGCTGCGGCAGTATTTGTTGGCAAAATCGACCTCGGACGATAAACGGTAGGCCTCCTTCACGGCCTCCTCGAGCGCGGGGGCGACGGCGGTAACGCCGAGCACGCGGCCGCCCGCGGTCAGGAGCCTGTCTCCGTCTTTCTTCGCGCCCGCGACGTAGGTGTGCGCAGCGGCCTCTTCGCTCATCGTGATGGGGAAGCCGCTCTCGTACTTCTTGGGGTACCCGTTCGAGGCGAGGACGACGCAGCAGGCGGAATCGGTCGAAAATTCGACGGACACATCCTTGAGCGTGCCGTTCGTCGTGGCCTGCATGACCGTGAGCAGGTCGGACTTGAGAAGCGGCAGCACGACCTGCGTTTCGGGATCGCCGAAGCGGCAGTTGTACTCCACGACCTTCGGGCCGTCCTTTGTAAGCATCAGGCCGAAGTACAGGCAGCCCTTGAAGGGGCGGCCCTCGGCCTTCATCGCGCGGATGGTGGGCAGGAAGATCGTCTGCATGCACTCGTCCGCGATCTTTTCCGTGTAGCAGGGATTTGGGGCGATCGTGCCCATGCCGCCGGTGTTCGGGCCCTTGTCGCCGTCGAGCGCGCACTTGTGGTCCATGGAGGACACCATGGGAACAACGGTTTCGCCGTCGGTAAAGCTCAGAACGGAGACCTCGGGCCCCTCCATGAACTCCTCGATGACGACGCGCACGCCGCTCTGACCGAAGGCCTTGTCCTCGATCATGGAGCGGACGGCGGCTTTCGCCTCCTCCACCGTCTGCGCGACGATGACGCCCTTGCCGAGCGCCAGGCCGTCGGCCTTGACGACGATGGGCGCGCCCTGCGCCTCAATATAGGCGCAGGCGGCCTCCACCTCGGTGAAGAGCTCGTACTTCGCCGTGGGGATGCCGTACTTTTTCATCAGATCCTTGGAAAAGGCCTTGCTCGCCTCGATGACGGCGGCCTTTTTGTCGGGGCCGAAGCACGGGATGCCCGCCTCGGTCAGCGCGTCCACCGCGCCGAGGGCCAGCGGATCGTCCGGCGCGACGACGGCGTAGTCGATCCGGTGCGCTTTCGCAAATTCGACCTGCGCGGGGATGTCCTTTGCGCCGATCTCCGGCACGCAGACCGCGTCGGCGGCGATGCCGCCGTTACCGGGCAGGCAGTAAATTTCCTCAACTGCGGGATTTTCTTTTAACTTCTTGATAATGGCGTGTTCGCGGCCTCCGCCGCCGATGACCATGAGTTTCATTCGTTTCGTTCCTCCTTTTAGTGATGGAACAATCTCTGTCCGGTAAAGGCCATGGTGATGCCGTATTTATTCGCGGTCTCGATGACATTGTCGTCGCGGATCGAGCCGCCGGGTTCCGCGATGTAGGTGACGCCGCTCTTTCTCGCGCGCTCAACATTGTCGCCGAACGGGAAGAACGCGTCGGAGCCGACGGTCACGCCGCTCTGGCGGGCGACCCAGTCCTTGCGCTCCTGCACCGTCAGCGGCTCGGGGCGCTCCTTGAAGACGCGCTGCCATGCACCGTCGGCCAAAACGTCGTCACACTCGTCGGAAATATAAACATCAATGGCGTTGTCGCGGTCAGGGCGGCGGATACCGTCCACAAACGGCAGCGCAAGCACCTTCGGGTGGCGGCGGAGATACCAGTTGTCCGCCTTGCTGCCGGCAAGGCGCGTACAGTGGATGCGGCTCTGCTGGCCGGCGCCGACGCCGATGGTCTGGCCGTCCTTGGCGTAGCAGACGGAGTTCGACTGCGTGTATTTGAGCGTAATGAGCGAAACGATCATGTCGCGCTTCGCGTCATCGGGAAGATTCTTATTTTCGGTGACGATATTCACAAGAAGCGACTCGTCGATCTTGCAGTTGTTGCGGCCCTGCTCGAACGTGACGCCGAAGACGTCCTTCTGCTCCTGCGGGGCTGGAATGTAGGCGGGGTCCATCTGCACGATGTTGTACTTGCCGCCCTTTTTCGTCTTCAGGATGGCAAGCGCCTCCTCGCTGAACGAGGGGGCGATGATGCCGTCGGAGACCTCGCCTTTCAGATACTCCGCCGTCGCGGCGTCGCACTCGTCGGAGAGCGCCGCCCAGTCACCATAGGAGCAGAGGCGGTCCGCGCCGCGGGCGCGGATGTAGGCGCAGGCGATGGGCGAAAGGGCCTCGTCAGGCTCAACAAAGTAAATCTGCTTGTCCACCTCGTCGAGCGGCAGGCCGAGCGCCGCGCCCGCGGGAGAGACGTGCTTAAAGCTCGCCGCGGCGGGCAGGCCCGTGGCCTCCTTCAGCTCGCGCACGAGCTGGAAGGAGTTGAAGGCATCGAGCAGATTGATGTAGCCTGGCTTGCCGTTCAGCACAGTGAACGGCAGGTCGCCGCCGTCTTTCATAAAGACGCGCGCAGGCTTCTGGTTGGGGTTGCAGCCATATTTGAGTTCGAGCTCGTTCATATCGTTCTCCTCAATCGCCTAAATTCTTGTTGAACAGCTTGACTTCGCCGTTCATGTTTGCGTAAAGGGACACCTTGTTGTCCTCGTTGAGCGCGTCCCAGACCTCTTCGGGGCTGGGGACGCTCACCTCCATCGGCTCGCCCGCAAATGTCGGCAGCGGCGTGCCGTCGCCCTGATAGGTGCTGATGAAGTAGGCCTTATTTTCCTCGCAGCCCTCGTAGCAGAAGAACTCGCGCAGGCACCGGCCGTTGTTATGCTTGAGGATGGACATCTCGAACGAGCCGTCCTCATGCACGATGGCGGAAATACGCGGCGTCCAGTTCGGCTCGTCGGGCTCGTACTCGCGCGTCATCAGGCCGCGGCGGAAGTCGCCGTGCTCGCAGATCGTGTCGGTCTGGTCGCCGTTCGTCACAACGAGGTCGCTGCCCATCGTGCGGACGGGGTGATAGATGATGAGGCTCGGGTCGGCGAGCTTGGCGGGGTCAAAGGCCTCGGTGCGGATGCCGTCGTCGGTCTTGACAAAGACGCGGTTGCGGCTGTTCTCGCTGCGGCCCATGATGAAATAATAGACGCGGTCCTTGCCGACTAAAATGCCGCGGCCGGGATAAGACGTATTTTTCAGAAAGTGCAAAAAGTCGACCATTTCAGTTCTCCTCTTCTGTGATGGCGCGGCAGACAAGCTCCGTCGCGCGCGGCAGGAGCTTCCATTCGGCCTGCTCCATCACGCGGCGCTGTAAGGTCTCGGGCGTGTCGCCCTCTTCGATCTCGACCGCTTTTTGCAGGATGATCTCGCCGCCGTCGGGAATTTCGTTGACAAAGTGCACCGTCGCGCCCGTGACCTTCACGCCGCGCGCGAGCGCAGCCTCGTGCACCTTTAAGCCGTACATGCCCCTGCCGCAGAACGACGGGATCAGCGACGGATGGATATTCAGAATGCGGCGCGGCCACTTTTTCGTGAAGTTCTCGCTCAGGATGCTCAAAAAGCCCGCAAGGACGATGACGTCGATCTTGTACTGCTCGAGCAGAAGCTCGATCGCCGCCTCAAAGTCGTGCTGGATGAGGCTCGACGGCACGGTGTGCGCGGGGACGTTCGCCTTTTCCGCGCGTTCGAGCGCGTAGGCGCATGCCTGAGAGGAAATGACGAGTGCGATCTCGCCGTGTGGAATTTTGCCGTCTCTCTGCGCGTCGAGCAAGGCTTGTAAATTCGTGCCGCCGCCCGAGACGAACACCGCGATGCGCGCGCTTTTCAGCATAGTGCGACCTTCTCTTCCCCGCTCACGACCTCGCCGATCACGTAGGCGTCCTGGCCGTTTTCCTTGAGGGCGGCAAGCGCCTTGTCGGCGTCATCTTTGGCGACGATCATCGTCATACCGACGCCCATGTTGTAGGTGTTGAACATGTCGTGCTCGGGGATGCTGCCCATGCGCTGGAGCATTGAGAAGATCGGCGGCGTGCGGAGAGAGGACTTGTCGATCTTCGCGCACAGGCCGTCGGGGATGCAGCGGGGGATATTTTCGTAGAAGCCGCCGCCTGTGATGTGGCTGACGCCGTGGACGTCGGCCACGTCCATCGCGGCGAGAACGGGCTTCACGTAGATCTTCGTCGGGCGCAGCAGCTCTTCGCCCAGCGTGCAGCCGAGCTCGTCGACATATGCGCCGAGGTCCGCGTGCTCAACGTTGAAGACCTTGCGCACGAGGGAATAGCCGTTGGAGTGGATACCGCTTGAGGAGAGCGCGATCACAACGTCGCCCGGACGCATGCGGTCGTGGTCGATGATCTTCGCGCGGTCGACAATGCCGACGGCGAAGCCCGCAAGGTCGTAGTCGTCGGCAGACATGGTGCCGGGGTGTTCGGCGGTCTCGCCGCCGATGAGCGCGCAGCCGGACTGCACGCAGCCCTCGGCCACGCCGGAAACGAGCGTCGCGACCTTCTCCGGCTCGTTCTTGCCGATGGCGATGTAGTCGAGGAAGAAGATGGGCTTTGCGCCGCAGCAGATGATGTCGTTGACGCACATGGCAACGCAGTCGATGCCGACGGAGTCGTGCTTGTTCATCAGCTGCGCGATGCGCTGCTTCGTGCCCACGCCGTCCGTGCCCGAGACGAGCACGGGCTCGCTCATACCAGTAAGATCAGGCGCAAACAGGCCGCCAAAGCCGCCAATATCGGACACAACGCCCGGGATCATGGTGCGCTGGACGTGCTTTTTCATCAGCTTGACGCCCTCGTAGCCGGCCTCGATATTCACGCCGGCGGCCGCGTATGCTTCCGAATGAGAAATGCCCATATTGTTATTCCTTTCCGGTCCAGCAATAGGTGCAGACCTGTTCCCTGTCAATACCGATCGCCTCCAACATTCCCTCAAGGGACTGGTAGGACAGCGAATCAAAGCCGAACTGCTCGCAGATGGCGTGCAGCAGACACTTTCCGCGTTCGCAGCTGCTGTCGGCGTATTCTTCCAGATGCTTTTGCCCCTCGTTGCCCTCCAGCTGCTGCACCATGCGGCGCGCCAGCAGATCCATGGGGCTGTTGCCGCGCGAGAAGTTCAGGTAACGGCAGGGATACATGATGGGCGGACAGGCCGAGCGCATATGCACCTCCGACGCGCCGGCGCTGTACAGGAATTCGACCGTTTCACGAAGCTGCGTGCCGCGCACGATGGAGTCGTCCACAAAGAGGAGTTTCTTGCCCTCGATCAGCTCCGGCACGGGGATCTGCTTCATGCGCGCCACTTTGCTGCGCACCTGCTGATCCTCGGGCATGAACGAGCGCGGCCAGGTCGGAGTATACTTGACGAAGGGGCGCGCAAGGGGCTTGCCGCTTTGGTTTGCATAGCCCATGGCGTGCGGCACGCCGGAATCCGGCACACCGGCAACGAAGTCAACATCGGGCACGCCGCCGCGCGCTTCCTCGTCGCGCGCCATGATCGCGCCGTTGCGATAGCGCATCAGCTCGACGTTCACGCCTTCGTAGTTGGAGTTCGGATAGCCGTAATAGGTCCACAGGAAGGCGCAGATCTTCATCTGCTTGCCCGCAGGTGAGAGCGTTTCAAACCCTCTCGCGTTCAGGCGGACGATCTCCCGAGGGCCAAGCTCGTAGGCATCCTGATAGTCGAGCTTATGGTAGGCGAAGGACTCAAACGACACGCAGTAGCCGTCCTCGCGCTGACCGATGAGCACGGGAAGGCGGCCCATGCTGTCTCTCGCGGCGATGATCTCGCCCTCTTCCGTGAGGATGAGGATCGTCATGGAGCCGTCGATAACCTCCTGGGCATGGAGGATGCCGGAGGCAAGGTCGTCCTTCTGGTTGATGAGCGCCGCGGTCAGCTCGGTGACATTCACGCGGCCGCTGCTCAGCGTGAGGAACTGCTGGCCCTTTTCGGAAAGATAGTCCTGCACCAGCTCGTCGGCATTGTTGATGATGCCGACCGTTACAATGGCGTAGAGGCCCAGATGCGAGCGCACGAGCAGCGGCTGGGGGTCGCTGTCGCTGATGCAGCCAAGGCCCGCGTGACCACGGAAATCCGCAAGATCGCGCTCGAACTTCGTCCGAAAGGGCGTGTTCTCAATATTATGGATCTGCCGCTGGAAGCCCTCTTCCTTGTCAAAGAGAACCATACCACCCCGGCGTGTGCCGAGGTGGGAATGGTAGTCCGTGCCGAAAAAGACGTCCAGGGCGACATTGCGGTCAGATACCGCGCCAAAAAAGCCGCCCATTACGCAAAGAACAGCTCAGAGAGCGTCATGGGGTCGATGTACTTGCCGTCGCGATAAACGCGCATATTGCCCGAGGAGATCTCGTCGATGAGCATCACGCTGCCGTCGGGCGCGTAGCCGTACTCAAACTTGATGTCATAGAGGACGAGGCCCTTCTCGCTCAGGTCATCGGCAACGATCTTGGTGATCTTCTGCGTCATGGCCTTGATCTCGTCATACTGCTGCTCAGTCATGACGTTCAGCGCCGCGAGCGCGTCCTTCGTCACAAGGGGATCGCCCAGCGCGTCGTTCTTGAAGGTCATTTCGACATAGGAGGGAAGATCCGCGCCCTCTTCGATGTACTCGCCGTAGCGGCGGCGGAAGCTGCCCACCGCCTTGAGACGGCAGATGACCTCGAGGCCGTGGCCGAAGACCTTCGCGGGCAGGACCTCCATCGTGGTCTCCTTCAGGTCCGCGGAAACAAAGTGGGTGCGGATGCCGGCGGCGTTGATCTTTTCAAAGAAGTGCTTGGTCATGCGCAGGTTGACGTTGCCCACACCCTCGATGGTCAGGCCCACGCTGTTCTCGCCCGGATCGAACACACCGTCCTTGCCGGTGCAGTCGTCCTTAAACTTGAGAAGGTAGTTGCCATTGTCCAGTACGTACACATTCTTGGTCTTTCCGGTATAAACGAGTTTCATTGTCTGTTCTCCTTTATAAATAATGAATAAATGATCGATTTGTTGTTTGATCGGTGATGCTTTTTGTTTTGCTCAGTTTTTGTAGCGCTCGCGAAGCTCTTCGTCCGCCTTCAGGACAGCGGCGGTGCCCTCGTCACGTGCGGCCTGGAGCTTGTGGGCAAGGCCCTCGTCGCTCACAGCCATGATCTGGACGGCAAGGATGGCGGCGTTTTTCGCCCCGTCGATAGCGACGGTGGCAACGGGGATACCGCTCGGCATCTGGACGGTCGAGAGCAGCGCGTCCATGCCGTCGAGCTTCGCGCCGCTGCACGGCACGCCGATGACGGGAAGCGTCGTATTCGCGGCCATCGCGCCGGCCAGGTGCGCGGCCATGCCCGCGAGCGCGATGATACAAGAAAATCCGCTCTCCCGTGCCGACGCCGCAAATTCTCTTGCCTCGTTCGGGCACCGGTGGGCGGATAACACGCGGACCTCGGTCTCGATCCCATATTCCTTGAGCGTCTGGATCGCCTTCTCGGCGACGGGCAGGTCGCTCGTGCTGCCCATAATAACGGCTACCTTTCGCATAGTTCTGCCTCCTTAAAAGCAAAAATGGGCGCTCCACTGCCTCGATGTGCAGTTGAAGTGCCCAGACGGTCGGCTGCTGAATTTCAGCAAGAAACGCTCTCTGCTCCCCTGTGGTGACCCACGTTTCCGTCAGTTACAAAGAGCTCAACTTGACAAGCAATATGGTATCACAGAGGGCTCTTTTCGTCCATGCGGCAAAAGAGAGAAAGGCTTCGCCCTATTTATCAGTTTTTTGATAATAATCTACATATCTATAAGTTACGCTAATACTTATCAGTAAAAATCTGCCGTTTCGGCAGCGCAAATAAAAATCGGAAGGCCGCGCACTCCCCGTACGCGGCCTTCCATCGCATCGTGTTTTCAAAAAGGCAGGCATCCGCCGATGGCAAGACTCAGCAGGATGACCGCAAGCGCAACGAGCACAGGTGCTTTCCGCCTGAGCTTCCTCATCGCGCGCTTTTCGTCCACAGAGGAATCCTCACTTCGCCAGCTCCTTGCCCAGCGCGCGGCAGGCGTCCAGCGCGGCGTCATCAGGCGCTTCGCAGCAGGTCACGCTCTCGCACACAAGGCGGATGCCGGAATCATCGCAGTCCTTTTCCCAGCCGCGCATCCACTCGCCGTCGCCCCAGCCGTAGGAGCCGAACAGCGCGGCGCTCTTGCCGCCAAGGCTGCGCTTGACCTCGTCAAACATGGGCTGGAACTCCATCTCCTCGAGCACTTCGCTGCCCATGGCGGGGCAGCCGAAGGCGATCGCGTCATAAGCGCTCAGCTCGCTGGCCTTGACCTGGTCAGGGGTCAACATCGTGACCTGCGCGCCCGCGCTCTCCATGCCCTCAGCGACAGCCTTGGCCATGGCCTCGGTGTTGCCCGTGCCGCTCCAATAAACAACAGCAGTCTTTTTCATATTAGTATGTTCCTTTCATAAATCAGTATCTATCACACTGCCACGGCAAGCTGCTCGATGCCCGAGCCGGCCTCCCAGAGTGCGCAGTAGATCTCCGTGCATTTTTTGAAGCGGGCGAACAGCTCGCGCGCCTTCTTCTCGTCGCCGTAGACCTTCCACAGCCCCGCGCATTTGAAGTTGCAGGCGCGGTGGTCGATGAAGCCCTTGACGTCCTCCGGCGGATACGAGAGGAAAAGCCCGACCTCATGGGGGAATTCGCCGCCCTCGCGGAATCGGCGAACGAGGTTTGCGATGCAGCGTCCGCAGTGGCCGCTATTGTAGCCCGCGTGGTGCAGGATCTCGGCCGCCTGTTCGTTCTCCAAATCTCTCCGCAGCTCAGAGGGGCGGTACAGGTACAAAAGGACCTGTCCTTTCAGAAAACGGATCGGCAGCAGACACAGGCCCTTTGGCACAAGCAGACGGTTCAGGCGGCGGATGTCCGCAAAGAGCGCTTCCTTATCTTCGCAAGGACAAGGGAAGAGGCTGCCCGTTTTGATACCTGCCAACGTCGGCGCACCCTGCCGCACCAGGATCTCTTCAGACATGCCCGTTTCCCTCCCCTTTGGTTTCGGTGGTGGCTCCCCAGAAGTTAGATTCATCTAACTTTTAGGAGCGGCGTCCTCGCTCTTGACGTGTCTTAGGATACCCGAAAAGAAGAGCCCTATCCGCTCCAAATTGATCGGATGAGGCTCCAAAATATTTTATTTTGTCTTTTCCGCCGTCGGCGCACAGCTGTCGCTGTCCGCGCCCGCGCGGTACGCGCTCGGCGACACACCGATCACACTGCGGAAGGCCTTGGCAAACTTGCTGGCGTTGTCATAGCCGAACTGCCCCGCGATATCGAGCACCGTGCGGTCGCTCGTGCGCAGGAGCTGCGCGGCACTGTGCATCTTCTGCGCGCGCAAAAATGCTGCGGGCGTCATGCCGTACACGCCGCGAAAGCTCGCGGCGAGCTGCGAGGGCGACGCACCGAGTTCCTGTGCAAGCGCGGAGATCGTAACGTCGTCCTCCGTGCTTGCAAGCAGCGTGTCGCGCGCCGCGCGCGCAAGGCGCACCTGCGCGGCGGTATAGCCGTGCTTTTCATGCGCCACGTCGAGCGCACTCAAAAAGAGCAGCAGTTCGAGCACCTTAACCTTAAAGTAGCCGCGGCGGATGCCGGCGGGCACGGCGTAGAGCTCAGAGAAGATGTGCTCCACGCGCGCCGACGAACGCGAGACAAAGCACTCCGAGTCGGCGAAGAACTTCTCCGCCAGCACGCTGGGGCGGACGTCGACATCCTGCAAAATGCAGGACAAACAGTCAGGTGCGAGGGCGGGGTCGAGCGTGACGGTGATGCCGTGGTAGTGCCCCGTGGGGAACTCCACCTCCCCCTCGATGGCGGCGCGGCGCACGACGGAGAGGTCGCCGGGGGCTAAAAAGTAATGCTCGCCGCCGCAGCAGTATTCCGCGCGTCCCTCGCGGCAGTGCTGGATCTCGATGAGTCCCGCCGCGCCCGGCTCTGCCAGACGGTACGACGGCGCGTGCACATCGTGATAGGCAAGCTCAATGCCGGGGAAAACGGGATAGGATGTGATGCGCACCTCGCCGTCCGTCTCTTTGAGGCGGTAGACGGTGCGTTCCTCGTTTTGCTGCAAAATTTCTGCGTGGGCGCTGCATTTCTTTACCTGAGACTTCGGTTCGATCAAGGAAGCTTCCCTGTCCTTTCTTCTATACATAAAAATAGAAAACGCCGCAAAGCGCAGATCCCGCGCTTTGCGGCTTGTGGCTGCTGATCAAACGCATTCCTCTGCGGGATAGGCGTTTTCCTCCGTCGGCTTCCCCTCCAGCAGCTCGGGGTGCTTGAGATAGCGGCGCACGCTCGCCCAGAACAGCGCGTACTCGTGTCCCGTGCAGATGCGCTCATCCATCACGACGGAGAGCGGGATCATTTTTTTATTATACTCCCCGCTCATATAATTGGCAATAGGCTTGCCCATGCTGACGAACACACCCGTCGTGCCGAACTCGTAGCAGTGGTGGAAGATGGAATTCGTGTTGATGGAGGCAAGGTTCGTGATAAAAAGACTCGTGTGGAACGGGCTCAGATCAATGATCTTACGCGGCAGCAGGCCGCAGCGGTCCATCAGCTTGACAAGGCCGAACAAAAGCCCCGGCAGGATGGGGATGGCGAACAGAAAATTCGCGAATTTATCCGTATTGTTGTTGTGCGCGGCCACCTGATTCTGCGCGACCGCCTCCTCGATCTTGCGGTTGATGGAGAAGATATCGTCCCCGTCCTCAAAGAACACCTTGATCGACGTCTCATCCGCGCGGCCGTCGGCGCGCGTTTTCAGGATGACGAAGCTGACGCAGAAGTGGTTGCGCTGATAGATCTTGCTGTTCATGATGAAGCGGTTGATCTTGGGATTTTCCTGATAGGCCTTGAAATAGGCCGCGAGCAGGAGCGTCATATAAGGGATGCGGATGCCCTCGCGCCGTTTTTCCTGAATGTAGCGGCGCAGGACCTCCATATCAGCGTATTCGGTGATGAAATTCTGCGCGTCGTAGCGCCGCGGCATGACATAGGGCAATGCCGAAACGATGGTGGACGCCTCTTTCACTCGGGTTCCGTCGGGACGCATGGCAAGTTCCTCTTTTCTTTGAGTTAACCCCATCTTACCCGCTTTGCCCGCGCATTGCAATCATTTTCTTAGCGAATTCTTTATTAAAAATTGGTTAAGTCTCGTCCTCTCCCCAGTCGAGCGAGACGTCGACAACGCGCAGAAGTCCGGAAAGCGTCGGGGGAACATAGGCTCTGGCGAACAGATCGTCCTGCGTGCAGAGCGTGCGCTCGGTCGTACCGTCCACACTCTGCATCGCCGTGACGAGAAGTGCCGCATGCTCGGGCGCGGTCAGCGTCTCGGGAAGAGCGTCGGCGGCGTATGCCGCGCGCGACAGAACGTTCTTATCGCTGTCCATCCAGACAAATTCGACCGATTCTGCCGCCGTGTGCGCCGCGAATGAAACGCTCACCTTGATCGAGCGGCTCTGCGCTTTGCCGTTCACGCTCCAGTCACTCGACCGCTCGGTCGAGATCGTCCGCGTTTGGTTCAGGTTTGTGCTGGGTGTCCTGTAACGCACATTTGTGCCATTGGCCTGCGTGCACTCGGCATAGTAGTCCCCCGCAGACGTGCGGTAGACATAACATTCGTACAGTTCCGCCTGTCCCAGCGCGTCGAGCGTGATCTCTCCGCCCGTCTCGTAGCTGCTGCCGTTGTCGTCGACCTTGATGTGCATTCCGCTGCCCACCACCTCGTCGGACACCGCCGCACCGACGGAATTGTTGAATTCAGAGCCCTCTTCGTAATCCGGATCGTCGGGTTCAAACGCTGTGATGGTCACAAACACCGGCACGCCGGGCACGCCGAAGTCGTAATCATCGCCGTTCTCCGTCGCGTAGCGCCTGCCGTCGAAGGGTTCGAGGGCGAAGAAGTATCCGACCCATTCGTCGTCCATGGTCTCCTGCGCCGCGGCTTCGATCCGCTCGGGCTTGTAAAGCGCAAAACTCACACCGAACACCACCGCGAGCGCCAGTGCAAAGGCGATCAGTCGTTTCATGCTGTTCCCTCCCCCCAGTTGACCTTGATGCTGATTGAGCAGAGCTTCCCGTCCTGATAGCGGAAGGTGTCCAGATTTGAGTAAGCATACGGCGCACTGTCATTGCTGCGGCTGCAAATGTCGTATTCCGCCGTCTCTCCGTTCCAGTCCGTGCCATAGCTCGTGCCGATGAGATACGCCGCGCCGTCCGCGGCAGTGATAGACTCGGGCAGCGCGTCTGGCGCGAACTCCTCGAGCTTCAAGAGATCGTCGTTTTCGTCCATGTGCGCAACGGTGAACTTCGTCGGTGTCGGGCGGGAGACGGCGGTGATGGCAACTTTGACCTTCACGCGCTCGGACTTGCCGCCGATCGTCTCGGTCTTATCGCTCGTGAGCGTGTGAGTCATGCTGGCGCCGTCCGCGCCGGACATGCCCATGCTGTTGCCGCGCGTCAGGTAAATGCGGCCATCCGACGTCTGGTAGATGGGATAAAGCTTGAAAATCACTTGTCTGTCGCCGCAGGCGTAGACCTCGCCCGAGAGGTCGATGTCCGTCGTACGGACGCCGTTGTCATCGTCGATACCGGCCTTCCCCAGCGGCGCACCGAGTGCGCCGAAGGTCGTGATATTCGGCGACTTGGCGTCCTCCTCGCCGTAGCGCGCGTCCGGCTCCATCGTGCAGTAAATGCCGCTGCCGCGGTCTTTGAGCGCCCACCAGTCTTCGTCCGTATCCATATAGAGCCGCCCGGCCTTCCAGACGAATTTGCCCGCGGCTGAGACCGCAAGATCACCGCCGATGTCAATGCCCTCTTCCGAGACGAAAGCGCCGATGAGCGTGCCCTCTTCCTCCTCGTCCGCGGCGGACTGCACCGCGCCGCCGTCGAGAAAGGCGATGAGAAAGACCGCCGCGAGGATCGCAGCAAAAATCAGTATCGTTTTCGTTTTACTCTTCATGCTCTGCCTCCAATTCTCCGTCGCATTGCAGAATATCGCCCACATTGCATTCGAGCGCGCAGCAGATGCGGTTGAGCGTCGAAAATCGCACGCCCTTGGCCTTGCCGCTGCGTAGAATGGAAAGATTTGCCTCCGTGATGCCGACGATGGCACAAAGTTCCTTGCTTGTCATGCCGCGCGCTTTCAGCACTTCGTCCAAATGTACCGTGATCGCCATGGCAGCACCCTCAAATAAAGAGGTCGTTGTCCGCCGCAAGGGCGACGTTCGAGGCGATGAGCCGCGCACCGAGAAGCGCTGCGAGCACGAAGCACAGCTCGAAGATCGGCAGACGGATCGAAATGCTGGTGCTCAGGAGCATCGGCGCACAGAACGCCTGTAAAACGTTGACCGCGAGCGCGAACAGCACGCTGAGCTTGAGCACCTTGACACACCATTTGGCGAGCTTTGGCGCGTAGGCGGCGCTCTCCTGCGTAAATGCGCCGTCTTCCATCGTGTCGAGAAGGCCGATGGCGAAGTACGCCGTCGCCGCGGCGAGCAGCGTAGGAAGGACTTCCGCGGCAAAACGCAGGGCGAGGACAACATAGCTGAACACAAGGCTCTTCGAACCCGTTATGTCCGTTGCCGCAGGCAGGACCGTATCGGTTGTAAAGGCGCTGTTGCCCGCCTTGAGCGCGTCGACGGCGGAAAACAGGCCCGCAAATTCCGCAAAGCAAACCTCGAAGATGAAGTATGCCGCCGCGAGGATAAGCAGCGCGCGAAATAGCTTCAAGAGCTCCTGCGTATCGCCGCCGGAAAACCGGCGCAGCAGCCGCAGCACGACCCAGCCCGCGAGCAGCGCGAAAATGAGCCACTGCCAGGCAAGGCGCGGGAACAGCGCCTCCGCCGATGTGCTCCAATAGGCGGTCCAGCCGTGTGGAAAGAGCGCGCAGGCCGCGGCAAACGCGATGAGCACGAGCAGCGCGTCCTCGGGCTTCAGTTCCCGCCGCGCCCCGATGTGCACGAGCGCATAGAGCGGCAGCAGGATCACCGCGGCATACAGCGTGAACGCCAGCGCGAAGCCGAAGCGTCCCGAGGCGGCCAGCGCACTCAGTCCCTGCCCCACTGCGCTGCCGGGGAATCCGGCGACAGAAAAGGCGTCGCCCTCGAAAAACCACAGGGCGAGCGCAAGCAGCGCGCAGATGAGCGCCTCCGCCAAAAGTAAGGTCTTGATCCGGTCACGTTTCATATCGCACCTCCAGAATTATTGTTTTGCGATAATTTCTATCGTCAGCGTAGCAGAAGAATTATCGTTTGTCAATAATTTCTTCATTTGCTTTTTGTTTTTCAAAGCGCGGCACAGTTGTTTTTAAATAAATGATAAGTTTGCTTTTTTCTATTGATTATCCCCGCACGATAGACTATACTGTAGCTGTCATATCATGCAATTTCTGTTGCTATTGCTCAAAAAAGACAATCAGGAGGACACCAACAATGAAGTACAATCGCACCTACAACTTCTCTGCCGGTCCCGCTATGATGCCGGAGCCCGTGCTGGAGGAAATCCGTGACGAGATGATGAACTACCGCGGCAGCGGCATGTGCGTCATGGAAATGAGCCACCGCTCCAAGGTTTTCCAGCAGATCGTCGACGAGGCCGAGGCTGACCTGCGCGACCTGATGGGCATTCCCGACAACTACAAGGTCCTGTTCATTCAGGGCGGCGCTACGCTGCAGTTCGCGGCTGTGCCTTGGAATCTGATGAAGAACGGCAAGGCCGTCTACGTCGAGACCGGCGCATGGTCCAAGAAGGCCATTGCCGAGGCCAAGAAGTACGGCGAGGTCATCGTCGCCGCTTCCTCCAAGGACAAGAACTACAGCTACATTCCCGACTGCTCCGATCTCGACATTCCCGAGGATGCCGACTATGTCTACATCTGCGAGAACGAGACCATCCACGGTGTGACCTGGCAGCAGCTCCCCAACACCAAGGGTCACATCCTTGTCTCCGACCAGAGCTCCATGTTCCTCTCCCAGCCCTGCAATGTCAGCGATTATGGCATGATCTATGCGGGCGTGCAGAAGAACGTCGGCCCTGCCGGTATGGTCATCGCCATCATCCGCGAGGACCTCATCCGCGAGGATCTCGATCCCAAGATGCCCATCTACATGCGCTATGACACCCACGCCAAGAACGACTCCATGTACAACACCCCGAACTGCTGGGCGATTTACTGCTGCGGCAAGGTGTTCAAGTACCTCAAGAGCATCGGCGGTCTCGAGGTCATGCATCAGCGCAACATCGAGAAGGCCAAGGTCATCTATGACTTCCTGGATTCCTCCAAGATGTTCCATGGCACGGTTGAGCCCGAGTTCCGTTCCCTCATGAACATCCCCTTCGTCACCGATTCTGCCGAGCTCGACGCCGAAGTCGTCGCCGCTACCAAGGCTGCCGGTTACGATAACCTCAAGGGCCACAAGAGCGTCGGCGGTCTGCGCGCCAGCGTTTACAACGCCATGCCCATCGAGGGCGCTCAGGCTCTCGTCGAATTCCTGAAGAAGTTTGAGGCCGAGCACACCAAGTAAAGGAAGATTTCTTAAAAGGGGGATACTATCCCCCTTTTAGATACCCCCTCACCAGTGAAACGTTCACTGGTGCCGCCGCCAAAGGCGGCTGGGCCAATGTATTTTTGTGACGCACATGTCGTCAACAAAAATGATTTAATATTATTTAAGGAGAATTTCGTTATGCGTATTCTTGTTACCGACGGTATGGATAAGGGCGCGATCGAGAAGGTTCGCGCGATGGGTCACGAGCTCGTTGAGCAGTTCTACGAGCCCGATGAGCTTGGTAAGGCCCTGCGCGACTTTGATGTCGCCATCATTCGCTCCAAGACCAAGCTGCGCGCCAAGCAGATCGACGAGGCCAAGGGCAGCCGCTTCAAGTGCGTCATCCGCGCCGGTGTCGGCCTCGACAACATCGACGTGCAGTACGCCAAGGACAACGGCATCGAGGTGAAGAACACCCCGAAGTCCCCCTCCGAGTCCGTTGCTGAGCTCGCTATGGCTCACATGTTCTCCTGCGCCCGTTACATCTCCATCGCCGGCCACTCCATGCGCGAGGGCAAGTGGGAGAAGAAGGCCTACGGCAAGGGCATCGAGCTGACCGGCAAGACGCTCGGTATCGTCGGCTTCGGCCGCATCGGCCAGAAGCTCGGCAGGATGGCCAAGGCCATCGGCATGAACGTCATCGCGTTCGATATCTTCCACATCCCCGGCATCGAGGAAGAGCTCGGCATCCCCTATGTTGAGATGGACGAGCTGCTCGCCAAGTCCGACTTCATCTCCGTCCACGCTCCCGCTGTCGACGGCGGCGCTCTCATCAACGCTGAGCGCATCGCCAAGATGAAGGACGGCGTCGTCATCATCAACACCTCCCGCGGCACCAACGTCGACGAGGCTGCGCTTCTTGACGCGCTCAACAGCGGCAAGGTCCGCGCCGCCGGTCTGGACGTCTATGCCGACGAGCCCGCGACCAACGTTGCGCTCTACTCCCACCCGATGGTCTCCTGCACGCCGCACATCGGCTCCGCGACCGTCGAGGCTCAGGGCCGCATCGGCGAAGAGCTGGTCGAGATCATCTCCAAGATGTAATTTATCGCTCACGCGAATGACAAAAAGAAAGAGCCGTCGAAAGACGGCTCTTTCTTTTTATCCTCGTGCTCGGCACGGCATATCTCCACGTTCTTTTTCATAGGATACACCAACAAAACTGTGCTGAGGTGTACGATATGGAGCGCAACCAGAACTATGTGGAGCTGTGGGGCGTCGCCGCAGGCGAGCCCGTCTTTTCGCACGAGAACCATACCCGCCGGTTCGACAAATTTCCCCTGCGGGTCGAGCGCCTGTCGGGCCAGAACGACGTGCCCGTCATCGTGGCGAGCGAGGCACTGCTGCGCGTCTGCCCTGTGGATGAGGGACAGAGCCTTCGCATCGTCGGGCAGCTGCGCTCGTTTAACAACAAGAGCGGGCAGGGCAACCGGCTCGTCATCACCGTGTTCGCCCAGAGCATCGAGCCGGGCGACGGCTCGTACTTTAACCGCATCCTGCTCTCGGGCGCGCTGTGCAAAAAGCCCGTGCTGCGGCGCACGCCGCTCGGCCGCAGCATTTGCGATGTCATTCTGGCAGTCAACCGCCACTACGGGCGCGCGGACTACTTACCCTGCATCGCCTGGGGACAGACCGCCGTGCAGATCGCGGGCATGGACGTCGGCGAGCGATTGGCGCTTGAGGGCCGCGTGCAGAGCCGGACCTACACCAAGCTGCTCGAAAGCGGCAGTGAGGAACGCACGGCGTTCGAAGTGTCGATCATGCAGCTTTTGGACGAAGAAGAAACGGAGGAGACCGCCTTATTATAGGCGGTCTCCTCCGTCTTTTGCTTATAGCCCGCTCTCCTATTCAAATAATTTATCAGTGCATCCCTTTACAATTTTAAGGCGCAGTGTTAGAGTTTTTCGTGCTATATATTTTATTAGATTTTTTGAAATTTAAAAAACGAAACACGGAGAGAGAAATGGCAAGAATTTTTTTACTCAAGGGTGACATCGCCAACCCCGGCTATGTAGACATTCCCGAGGAGGCGACCACCATCCGAGAGGCGATCTACGGGATCGGCGGCGGCATTCCGAATGGGAAAAAGTTTAAGGCGGTGCAGATCGGCGGCCCGAGCGGCGGCCTTCTCGTCGAGGAGCATCTCGATCTGCCCCTGCACTTTCAAAAGCTCAAGCCCTACGGCGTGCGCCGCGGCGACAGCGTCATCACGGTGCTCGACGAGGACCGCTGCATGGTCGATGTCGCGTGTCGCTTTATGCAGTACACGCAGACAGAGTTCTGCGGCAAGTGCGTTCCCTGCCGCGAGGGCACAAAGCGCATGAACGAGCTGCTCTGGGCCATGCGGGACTACCGCCTCAGCGAGTCGGACTTTCATATGCTCACCGACCTTGGCGAGATGATCTCAGTCACGGCGTTCTGCAATCTGGGCCGCAATTCCTACCACACGCTGGAGACGGCCATCAAATACTTTCCCGAGGAATTCAAGGATCACCTGCGCGGGGACTGCGCGCTCTGCGAGCTTGACCGCGAGCCGATCGAGCCGGGTGGACTTCCCTATAACCGCATCCGCCTCGAGATCGACCCGAGCATCTGCCGCGGATGCAGCAAGTGCTCGCGTTCCTGCCACGCCGAGGCCATCACGGGCGTCATCAAGTCGCCGTTCGTGATCGATCCGGAAAAATGCGTCAAATGCTATACCTGCATCGAGGCCTGCCCCTTTGATGCGATCCAGGAGGTGGAGATCGATGGCTAAGGGTATCATGTATGTCGACAACATCCGCGTGGAGTTCGACGACGAGCCCACGATCATGGATGTCTGCCGCAAGGCGGGCGTGGAAATGCCGAACTTCTGCTTCCACTCCGACCTTTCCGTTTACGGCGCGTGCCGCATGTGTATGGTCGAGGATCTGGACACCGGCAAGATCGACGCCGCCTGCACGACCAAGCCGAAAAACGGCATGCGCATCCGCACCAACACATCGCGCCTTCTCAAATACCGCCGCATGATACTGGAGCTGATGCTTGCCTCGCACTGCCGCGACTGCACCGCCTGCGAAAAAAACCGCTCCTGCCGTCTGCAGGAGATGGCCGTGCGCTTCGGCATCCATCACGTTCACTTCAAGGATACGCGCGAGCATGTACCGATGGACTTTTCAAGCCCTGCGGTCACATTCGACCTCAACAAATGCATCCTCTGCGGCGACTGCGTGCGCGTGTGCAAAGAGGTCCAGGGCATGAGCATCCTGCACTTTGCAGGCCGCGGCCCAGGGCTGCACATTGAGGCAGGCGACGACCAGCCCATCTCGACCACGCACTGCGTCAGCTGCGGCCAGTGCGCCGCCGTGTGCACGACCGGCGCCATCACCGTCAAAAACGACATCGGCGCAGCGTGGCGTGCCCTGCACGACCCGCAAAAGCGTGTCGTCATCCAGATCGCGCCCGCCGTGCGCGTCGCCATCGGTGAGGCCTATGGTCTGCCCTCGGGCGAAAATGTGCTCGACAAGCTCGTCACGGCACTCAAGATCATGGGTGCGGACGAAATTTACGATACGATCTTCGGCGCGGACCTCACGGTGCGCGAGGAATCGAAGGAATTCCTCCGCCGTCTGGAAACGGGCGAAAATCTCCCGCTGATGACATCCTGCTGCCCGTCCTGGGTGCGCTATGTGGAGCAGGAGCGCCCGCAGTTCATCAAGAACCTGTCCTCCGCACTCTCGCCTATGCAAATGTTCGCAACGGTCTTAAAGGACAAGTACCGCGAAAAGGACGCCGCCGACGGCCGCACGACCTTCCATATCGCCATCATGCCCTGCACAGCCAAGAAAATGGAGGCCGGACGCGAGGAATTCCGCCGCGACGGCGTACCGAACGTCGACCTCGTACTGACCACGCAGGAGGTCATCAAGATGATCAAGGAATCCGGCATCCGCTTCCAGATGCTCGAAAAGGAGTCGCCCGACCTGCCGTTCGGCATGGGCAGCGGCGCGGCCGAGATCTTCGGCACCTCCGGCGGCGTGGCGGAGGCGGTGCTCCGCTGCTGCCTGCCCGACAAGAGCAAAAACGTCCTGCGCATGCTCGAGCACAGCGGTCTTCGCGGCACGGAGGCCATCCGCTTTGTGACCATCCCCGTTAACGGGCGCGACGTGCGCGTCGCCCTGGCCCACGGCCTTGCCAACGCGGCAAAGCTGCTCGATCAAATCGAAAACGGCGAGGTCGAGGTCGACCTGGTCGAGGTCATGTCCTGCCGCACCGGCTGCGTCGGCGGCGCGGGCCAGCCCTACGCGCTGATGAGCACCAAGCTCAAGCGCGCCCACGGCCTGTACGAGATCGACCGCAGCGCGATGTTCAAGCGCAGCGAGCGCAACCCCGTCCTCGACGCGATGTATGCCGCGGGTCTCAATGAGCGCGCGCACGAGCTGCTGCACCACGAGTACAAGGACTGATCCCCTTCATAAAAAGCCGGCCGTGTGTCCACGGCCGACTTTTTCGCCCGACTCATTATTTTTTATAATGCGTCTATTGACAAATTAAGATATTTCCACTAATATATTTTTGAAAATGTATTACAAATTTGAATCGGAGGACAGCCATGGAAGTCCGCAACCTGGTCACATTCTTAAAAGTCACGGAGCTCAAGAGCTTCTCCCGTGCGGCGGAAGCTCTGGATTATTCCCAGTCCGCCGTCACGGTGCAGATCCAGCAGCTCGAGCGCGAGCTGGGCGTGCAGCTCTTTGACCGCATCGGCAAAACGGTCTCCATCACGCAGTACGGCAAGGACTTTGTCTCCTACGCGCGCGACGTGGTGAGCGCCATCGCGCGTGCCAGCGCCTTTGCCTCGTCGGATTCCGAGCTGAGCGGCACCGTGCGCGTCGGCACGCTCAATTCGCTGCTCACCGCCTCGTTCTCTAACATCGTGCCGCTCTACCACGAGCGTTTTCCGCACGTGCAGATCAGCCTGCACGCGGGCAATATCGCCTCTATCACCGAAATGCTCGTCAAGAATGAGCTCGACATCATCTACACGCTCGATGAGCAGATCTTCGACACGCAGTTTGTCAAAGTCTTTGAAGCGCAGGAGGACGTCGTCATCGTGACGAACACGGAAAACCCGCTCTCTGCCCGCGATGATGTGCACCTTGCCGACCTTGTGTCGCACCCGTTCATCCTGATGAACCACGGCAACCCCTACCGCGACCAGTTCGACCGCGAGCTTGCCCGTCAGGATCTAAGTGTCGAGCCGTTTTTGGAGCTCGAGAGCGACACGCTCGCGCTCAAGCTCATCCGCGAGAATCCAGAGTATCTCTCCGTGCTGCCGCGCTACACGGCGAAGATGAGCATTCACAAGGGCAACCTTGCCATCATCCCTGTGGCCGACTGTCAGATGAGCCAGTGGCGGCAGGTGCTTTATCACCGCAACAAGGTCATCACCCCGCAGATCCAAGGCATGCTCGACGTGATCTTAGAGGTCGCGAAAAAGCCGTTTTAAGCAGAATCTCACAAAAAAGCACAGGCGCGCTTTCGCGCGCCTGTGCTTTTTCACTTTACTGTGTCATTACGGCGCAAAATTTGCAAAAAAAGAGTGCAAAATGCAAATCGGCGCGGTATAATAATGGGCAAATTCCAGCGTCCGCGCGCATCGCGCGCCCGCTTTGATCGGAGGGATCACGATATGAGAATTGTCGTCAAGGTCGGCACATCCACGCTGGCACACCCCACGGGGCGGCTGAACATCCAGCGTATGGAAAAGCTGTGCAAGGTTTTAAGCGACCTTAAAAATATGGGACACGAGATCATCCTCGTCTCCTCTGGCGCCATCGCCATGGGCTTTGGCAAGCTCAACCTGAGCGAACGGCCGAAAGACGTGCCGACGAAGCAGGCCTCCGCCGCTGTCGGCCAGTGCGAGTTGATGTACATTTACGACAAGCTCTTCACCGAGTATAACCACACCGTGGCACAGCTGCTCATCACCGCACCGGATATCGAAGAGGGCGGCGTGCGCAAGCAGAACTTCCACAACACGCTCGCGCGGCTTTTAGAGCTCGGCGCGCTGCCGGTCATCAACGAGAACGACACCATCTCCACCGAGGAGTTCGGCATCGGCGACAACGATACGCTCTCTGCCATCGTGGCCGTGACGATCCAGGCGGACCTCCTCATTCTGCTTTCGGACATCGACGGACTCTTCGACGGAGACCCGCGCAAGAACCCCGACGCAAAGCTCATCGACACGGTGGAAAAGATCGACGAGCACATCATTTCGCTCGGCGGGGGCAGCGGTTCGAGCCTCGGCACCGGCGGCATGGCAACCAAGCTCCGCGCCGCGCAGATGGCGACGGCAGCAGGCTGCGAAATGGTCATCGCCAACGGCCAGTCGCCCGAGGTACTCTACGATGTGGCCGCGGGCAAGCGCGTGGGCACAAGATTTTTGGCAAAGAGGGATGAAGCATGACAACGATCGAACTTCTGGAACGCACAAAAGCTGCCTGGGGCAGCATCCGCAGCGCAAGCGCCGAGGAGAAGGACCGGTTGCTGCTCGCGATGGCGGAGAGCCTTGAGGCCAACAGCGAAGATATCCTGCGCGAAAATGCCAAGGACATGGAGGCGGCGAAGGGCGCGATCTCTGACGTGATGCTCGACCGTCTCGCCCTGACGGAGAGCCGCATCCACGCGATGGCCGAGGGTATCCGCGAGGCCGCGGCGCTGCCCGACCACGTGGGCCGCGCGCTCGCGCAGTTCAAGCGCCCCAATGGTATGACCATCACCAAGCGGCAGGTGCCGCTCGGTCTGGTCGCCATCATCTACGAGAGCCGCCCGAACGTCACGTCGGACGCCGCGGCGCTGTGCATCAAGAGCGGCAACGTCTGCATGCTGCGCAGCGGCAAGGAGGCCTATCGCTCCTCTCACGCCATCGTCACGGCGCTCAAGGCGGGCGTTGAGTCCGTCGGCGGCGATTCCGACATTGTCAACATCGTTGAGGATACAACGCATGCGAGCGCGCAGGTATTGATGACGGCGGACGGCCTTGTCGACCTGCTGATCCCCCGCGGCGGCAAGGGGCTCATCCGCGCGTGCGTGGAAAATGCAAGCGTTCCCTGCATCGAGACCGGCACGGGCATCTGCCATGTGTACGTCGACAGGGACGCTGACCTCAACATGGCGGTAAAGATCATCGAAAACGCCAAGACGAGCCGCCCGTCCGTCTGCAACGCGGAGGAGGTCTGCCTTGTCCACCGCGACATTGCAAAGGAATTTCTCCCCAAGCTCAAGGCCGCGCTTGTCGACAAGCGTAGGGAAGCGGGCCTTGTCCCCGTCGAGCTGCGGCTCGACGAAGCCGCGGCGGAGATCATTCCCGGCACGGCGGCAACGGAGCTCGACTTCGACACGGAATTTCTCGATTACATTCTCGCCGTCGCGGTCGTAGATGATCTGGATGCGGCCATCGCGCATGTCCAGCATCACTCGACGCACCACAGCGATTGCATCGTGACCGAGAACCAAGCCGCGGCCGACCGCTTTGTCGACGAGGTCGACAGCGCGGCGGTGTACGTCAACGTCTCCACCCGCTTCACCGACGGCGGGGAGTTCGGCCTCGGCTGCGAGATGGGCATTTCGACGCAGAAGCTCCACGCGCGCGGCCCGATGGGGCTCGACGAGCTGAGCACCTATAAATACGTCATCACCGGCAGCGGCCAGATCCGATAAGAAGAAAGGCGGATTACTCCGATGTACCGAAACGAGAAACGATACGCGCTGACGAACTGCGTCATCTTAGACGGCTCCGAGCACATGGAGCCGCAGGCGGGCAAGGCCGTGTGCATCGACGGCGAGAAAATCAATGAGGTCGTCGACGCACAGCATATCCCCGCAGGCTATGAGGCAGTCGACCTCGGCGGAAAATATGTGCTGCCGGGTCTCATCAACATGCACGTGCACCTGCCCGCCTCGGGCAAGCCGAAAAAGAAGGCGAGCGACCCCAAAAAGCTCGTCAAGCTCATCACCTTCTGCACGCTGACGAACAGGATCGGCGTCAACATGTGCGAGGGCTACGCCAAAACCGAGCTGCTCTCCGGCGTCACGACCATCCGCACAGTCGGCGGCGTCGCCGATTACGACACGAAAATTCGCGACCTCGCCGCGGCGGGCAAAATTCTTGCCCCGCGCGTGCTGGCGTCGAACATGGCGGTCTCCGTCCCCGGCGGGCACATGGCGGGTTCGCTCGCCTACGAGGCGCACTCCGCCGAAGAGGCCGCGGCGCTCGTCGAAAAGATCGCCGCCGAAAAGCCCGACCTCATCAAGCTGATGATCACCGGCGGCGTGCTGGACGCCGAAGTCGTGGGCGAGCCGGGCGTGCTGCGCATGCAGCCCGAGCTTGTCAAGGCCGCGTGCGACAAGGCACATTCGCTCGGCATGATCGTCGCGGCGCACGTTGAGAGCCCTGAGGGCGTGATGGTCGCGCTGCAAAACGGCGTCGACTCCATCGAGCACGGCGCGCAGCCAAGCGATGAAATGATCACGCTCTTCAAGCAGCGCAAGGCGTTCCAAATTTCGACCATTTCCCCCGCCCTGCCCTACGCGCTCTTCGACCGCAGCATTTCGCACGCGACGTATGAGCAGCAGGAAAACGGCAAGATCGTCTTCGACGGCATCGTCGCGCTCGCAAAGGCAAACCTCGCCGCGGGCGTGCCAGTCGGTCTCGGCACGGACGTCGGCTGCCCGTACATCACACATTACGACATGTGGCGCGAGCTGCACTATTTCGTCAAATACTGCGGCGTGACGCCCGCGTTCGCGCTCTACAGCGCGACGAAACTCAATGCCCGGCTCGCGGGCATCGGTGATCTGACCGGCAGCATTGAGGCGGACAAGCAGGCCGACCTGATCGTCTGCTCCGGCAACCCTCTTCAGAATTTGAGCGCGCTGCGTGAGCTCGACATGGTCGTCAAGGGCGGCTACCGCATCGACAAGCCGCAGATCAAGAAGATGGATGAGGTCGAGCGCGAGCTCGACAAGTTCCTGTAAGCGCTATGAAATACTTGGTACTATCCGACTCGCACGGCAATGTCGACAACATGGTGCGCGCGGTAAAGCTCGTAAAGCCGCAGGGCATCATCCATCTTGGCGACGGCTGGCGCGATGTCGAGGAGCTGCGTGAACTTTTCCCCAGCCTGCCGCTCGAGCAGGTCCCCGGCAACTGCGATTTCGGGCGCTTTGAAGCGCTTGAGCGCGTGCTGATCCTGGACGATCACCGCGTGCTCATCGCGCACGGGCACACGTTAGGGGTGAAGACCGGACTTCTCCGCGCGCAGTACCGCGCGCTCGAGATGAACGCCGACATTCTGCTCTTCGGCCACACGCACGTGCCGCTCGTGGACGCGGCGTCGCGGCCGATGATGATGAATCCCGGTTCGATTGGCGATCCCCGCCGCCCGACCTACGGCGTGCTTGAGTTCAGGGACGGACAAATTTACCCGTCGGTCTTTCGGCTGGACGCATAACAAAAAAGAGATGTACCTTGCGGTACATCTCTTTCCCTTTTCTCACCCGTTCCAAGCGCGCACCTGCTCGCGCAGCCAATTACACCAAGCGTCCACGCCCTCGCCGGTTTTGGCGGAGAGGGGGAATATCTTGAGCTTCGGGTTGCGCATGTGCGCGTATTCGACGACCTTTTCCATGTCGAAGTCGAAATACGGCAGCACGTCGATCTTGTTGATGATGAGCGCGTCGCACACAGTGAAGATGAGCGGGTACTTGAGCGGCTTGTCGTGCCCCTCCGGCACGGAGAGGATCATCGCGTTTTTGACCGCGCCCGTGTCGAACTCCGCGGGGCAGACGAGGTTGCCGACGTTTTCGAGCACGACGAGGTCCAAGTCCTTCGTGCCGATCTCCTTGAGGCCCTGCTCCGTCATGCTTGCATCGAGGTGGCACATGCCGCCCGTGTGGAGCTGGATGGACTTGACGCCCGCGTCCGCGATAGTCTTCGCGTCCACGTCGGAGTCGATGTCTGCCTCCATCACGCCGATGCGCAGCTCATCCTTGAGCGCTTCAAGCGTGCGCAGCAGCGTCGTCGTCTTGCCGCTGCCCGGCGAGGACATCAGGTTCAGCAGAAACGTTCTGTCCTGCTTGAGCTGCGTGCGAAGGCGTGCGGCCTCGCGGTCGTTGTCGGCGAAGACGCTCTCTTTCACCTCGATGATCTTATAGGGTTCTGTCATATCGCCTCGATCTCCTTTAAGTTGATCTCGCTGCCCTGCTTGAGCCACGTTTTTTCGCTGCCGCAGTGCGGGCAGGTGCGGCCAAACTGCACGGTGGGATAGTCGCGCCCGCAGCCCTCGCAGTACGTAACGGCGGGGATGGTCTCGATCTTGAGCGCGGCCTCCGGTAAAAGCTCGGTCTTCTTGACTGCCCAGTTCCAGCAGCTTTCGAGTTCGTGCGGGATCGCACCGGACACCTCGCCGAGCTCGAGCGTCACGGACGCGACGTTCGTCAGGCCGTTTTCCTCTCCGATCTTTTCCACGCTCTTGATGACGTGGAAGACAATGCCCAGCTCGTGCATCACTTGCTCTTTCTCGCCGCACGCTTGATCTTGAACTCACGCTTGATCATGTACGGCAGGATGGCCTTCATCTTGTCCTCACAGGCGTACATCCTGCTGCACTCCGGTCTCTCGCGGTGCAGGTGGATGGCGTCGAACGCGCACTTCGTCGTGCAGACGCCGCAGCCGATGCACTTGTTCGGGTCGACGATGCTCGCGCCGCAGCTAAGGCAGCGCGCGGTCTCCTTTTTGATCTGCTCTTCGGTGAACGCGACGCGCTCGTCGCTAAACGTCCTGCGCAGCGCCTCGTTATAGCCGATGCGCTGGCGCGGCGTTGTGTCGTAATTGACGGGGATCAGAGCGTTCTCCTTGTCGAGCTCGATGAACTGGCGGCGGTTGCGGCCGACCGTCAACGTCGCGTGCTGGACAAAACGGTGCAGCGAGATCGCGCCCTCCTTGCCCGCAGCGATGGCGTCGATGGCAAATTTCTGACCCGTATAAGCGTCGCCGCCGACGAAGATATCCTTTTCCGCCGTCTGATACGTGACGGGGTCTGCCTTGACCGTGCCGTTGGGGTTGAACTCAACAGCGGTGCCGGTGAGCAGCTCACGCCAGTCGACCTTCTGGCCGATGCAGTAGAGAACCGTCGCGCACTCGGCCTGCTCGCTCACACTGTCGTCAAACTCAGGTGCGAAGCGGCCCTCGTCGTTCTTGACGCGCGTGCACTTGCGGAACCTGATGCCCGCGCACTTGCCGTCCTCCACCACGATCTCGGTCTGGCCCCAGCCGGCGTGGACGGTGATGCCGTCGCGCTCGCACTCGCTGCGGTCTTCCTCGCCCATCGGCATATCGTCGTAAGCCTCTAAGCAGTAGAGGTCAACGCTCTCCGCGCCGCAGCGCACCGCCGTGCGCGCAACGTCCGCGCCGATGTTGCCGCCGCCGATGACGACGACCTTACCGGAAAGCGTCTTCTTTTCATGCAGGTTGACCTGCCGCATAAAGTCGATACCCGCCATGACGCCGTCCGCGTCGCCGCCGGGGATGTTCAGCTTGCCGCCGGACTGGAGGCCGACGGCCACGTAGAAGCTCTGATAGCCCTGCTCGCGCAGCTGCGCGATGGTCACGTCTTTTCCGACCTCCACGCCGCAGCGGAACTCGACACCGAGTTCACGCAAGATGTCGATCTCGGCATCCACCACGTCTTTTTCGAGGCGGAAGCTCGGAATGCCGTTCATCAGCATGCCGCCGGGACGCGCTTCCCTTTCAAACACCGTCGGGCGGTAGCCCTTTTCAGCGAGGTAGTATGCGCACGACAGGCCCGCGGGGCCGCCGCCGATGACGGCGATCTTCTCGGAAAATTCGCCGTCGACCCTCGGAATGACCTTTTCGGGCACAAAGCGCGTTTCCGCGTTTAAGTCCTGCTGGGCGATGAAGCGCTTGACCTCGTCGATGGCGACGGCCTGATCGACCGTACCGCGCGTGCAGGCATCCTCGCAGCGGCGGTTGCAGATGCGGCCGCAGACCGCGGGGAACGGATTTTCGCGCTTGATGAGCTGCAAGGCTTCGCGGTACTTGCCCTGCGCGGCAAGCTTCAGATAGCCCTGCACCGCGATGTGCGCTGGGCAGGCCGTCTTGCACGGCGAGGTGCCGGTATCATAGCAGTTGATGCGGTTCCTGTCGCGGTAGTCGATGCTCCACTTTTCCGGCCCCCACTTGACATCGTCGGGTAATTCCTGACGGGGATATTCGATGTAGCCGTCCTTCGTGCAGAGCTTCTGTCCCAGCTTGACCGCGCCCGCGGGGCAGTTTTCGACGCAGCGGCCGCAGGCGACACAGCTCTCGCTCTCGACGCTCGCGACATAGGCGCTGCGCGACAGGTTCGGCGTATTGAACAGCTGCGATGTGCGCAGCGCGTTGCAGACATTGACGTTGCAGTTGCAGATGCCGAAAATTTTCTGCTCACCGTCGATATTCGTGATCTGGTGGACAAAGCCGTTGTCCTCGGCCTTTTTGAAAATTTTGAGCGCTTCGTCCTTCGTGATGTATTCGCCGCGCTGTGTTTCGACGATGTAGTCGGCCATGTCGCCCACACCGATGCACCAGCTTTCGGCGTCATCGCCGCAGCCCTCGCCGAGCTTGGCGCGGCTAGCGCGGCAGGAGCACATGCTCTTGGCGTACTTGCCCTCGTACTTGCTGAGCCAGTAGGAGATGTGCTCTAAGTCAACGGACTCGTTCTCTGTCTCGATGGCCTTTTCCACGGGGATAACGTGCATGCCGATGCCTGCGCCTCCCGGCGGCACCATGGGCGTGATCTTTTCGAGCGGGAGCATCGTCATGCGCTCAAAGAACGCCGCGACCTCGGGATGCTCGTCGATCTGGCTTTTGCGCATGTTCAGAAATTCCGCGCTGCCGGGGACGAACAGCGGCAGCACCCAGCGCTTTTCATGCTTGGGGTTCTTGCCGTCCAGGTTCTCCCAGTTGTACTCGATGATGCCTGTCCACGCCATCTCCGTCAGGAGCTTTTCGAGCGGCTCGCGCTCCATTTTGGTGAGCTTCATCAACTGCTCGGTCGTCTTGGGCTTGCGCACGCCCATTTTGAGCGCGACGTCGACCATCTCGTCGGTCATCACGCCGGCAAGGCCCCAGTACTCGGGGTCGTCCGCCGTGGCCTTGAGGCCGATGCGGTTCGTGATCATGCTGCCGAGCTTGAGGACGTTTTCGCGCGGAGCGTCCGTGCGGGGTATTTTGAAATCCAGTTTACTCTCGTCGAGAGGGAAATTCGTGGGCTTGCTGCCGTTGATATCGCTCATGTTCCTGCTCTCCCTTTTCGCGGCGTACCGCGTGCTTGCCGCCGCGCAGCAAAAATATCGCGCGGCGATCATCCCCTATCTTATCCAAGCTCTATTTTACAGGAAAATGTTGGATTTTTCCATTGACTGATTCCATAAGCCGCAGTCATATCGCTCAATTCCCGCATTTTTGCGCAGATCGGCAGAATTGCCCAAATTTACAGATCAAGGAACCGCCGCGCAAGCGCGGGCACATTGGTGTTTTTGAGACACACGACGTTCAGCTCGTGCACGCCCGTGAGCGGCGGGCAGGAAAAATGCCCGAACTGCGCATCATTCTTGACGACGGCCTCGTAGAGGAAGCTCACGCCGCAGCCCTCGCTCACCAGATGCCGGATGAGCTTGAAGCTGCTGATGCAGACATTCGCGCGAAACGCCTCGACCGTGTAGCCGCACTGCATGAGCTCTCGCTCTAAAATCTTTCGCGTACCGGAGCCAGGCTCGCGCAGGATGAGCCGCTCGGAAAAGAGCTCATCCATCGGCACCTCGCGGCCCGAAAACGGGTGATCTTTCGCGCAGATGCCGATGTAGGGCTCGTTGCGCAGCAGAAAGCTCTCGTACCGGCTCTTGTCGAAAATGCCCTCGAGCACGACGAAGTCAAGCTCACCTCCCTCGAGCTGGGCGAGCAGGTGTGCCGTATTGTCGACGGTAAAAAAGAGCTCGTTGTCCGGTTCTTTCAAAAAGCGGATGATCTGCGGCGGCAGGATATAGTCGCCGATGGACTTCGTCGCGCCGATGCGAAGGCTCGTCTTCTCCTGCCGTTTGAGCGCACGGCGCAGCTCCTCGTCCTGATAGCGCTGGCTGATGGCGTAGATCTCAAGCGTTTCGCCCTGCGGCGTTTTTCTGAGCTTTCGGCTGTCGTAGGTAAAAAGGCGCACGCCGTACAGCGCTTCAAGCGCCTGAATTTGTTTCGTCACGGCGGGCTGCGTCAAATGCAGCTGCTCCGCCGCCTTGCGGTAGTTCATCGTGGCGCACACAGTCAAAAAGGTCTCAAGCCGCTGGTCCATGTTCTCTCTCCTTTGTCGATAACAAACAGGAATCGACATATTCTTATTTATAATTTTATTATATCATAAGTCGGTGATATAATACACCCGCAACACGCATTGGAGGAGAAAAAAAGCACATGAAATTTATCGAATCCGTAAAGAAAATGCTGCCCGGCTGCGCCATCGCGCTCGTCATCGCCGTGGTGGCCAAGTTTTTAGAGCAGCTGGAGGAATCCGTGGGGCTGCACCTGATCGGCGCGTCGGTCATCGCGATGTTCATCGGCATGATCGTGAACCGCTTTTACGCGCCGAATGACAGGACGAAGCCCGGCATCAAATTCACCTCGAAGAAAATTCTGAAATTCGCCATCATCCTGCTCGGCGCCAGCCTGAACATCACGACCGTGCTGACGGTCGGTAAGTTCTCGCTCACCGTCATGCTCTTCACACTGGCGACGTGCTTCGGCCTCGGCTATGTGATCGGCAAGGCGCTGGGGCTTGACTGGAAGACGAGCAGCCTCATCAACGCGGGCACGGGCATCTGCGGCGGCAGCGCCATCGCCGCCATCGCGCCGGTCATCGAGGCAACGGACATGGACATCGCCTACGGCATGTCGGCAACGTTCCTCTTTGACACGATCATGGTCGTCGTGTTCCCGCTGCTCGGCCGCGCGATGAGCCTTTCCGACGCGGCGTTCGGCCTGTGGGCCGGCACGGCGGTCAACGACACCTCGAGCGTCGTCGCCACGGGCTACGCCTTCAGCGAGGCCGCAGGCGACTTTGCCACGATGGTCAAGCTGACGCGCACACTCGCCATCATCCCGACGGTGCTGGTCTTCGCCGCCATCAGCGTGCACCTCAAGAAAAAGGCCGCCGCGCAAAGCGACGGCCATGGCGTCAAGGTCAATATGAAGTCGGTGTTCCCGTGGTTCATCCTCGGTTTCCTTGCAATGTCCATTCTGTGCAGCGTCGGCGTCATTCCCGCGGGCCTCGCTGCGACGCTCAAGAGTATCAGCAAGTTCCTGATGGTCGCGGCGCTCGCCGCCATCGGCCTCAATACGAACTTCGCGGCGCTGTGCAAGTCTGGCGCAAAGCCGATGCTTCACGGCTTCATCATTTCGCTGCTGGTCGTTCTTGTGGCGATTGCGGTCGAATATGTGCTCGGCATCGCGCCGAGCGGCACGCTCATTTAATCGTCCGCCGAAAGGATGAGATCGCAGCGGTTCCGCACATCGAGCGCGTCGAAATAGCGCTGCTCGAAAGGGATCCAGCGGTCGAAAAACTGCTTTGCATGCGCGGGCGCATTCCGTTTGAGGATGCGCTCGCGCTGTTTTTCTGCCGAAATCGGCAGAAAAACGGATAGATCGTAGTACGGCGCAAGGTCGGGGTGCATGGAGTACGCGCCCTCGACAATGTTGAGTGTTCCCGCCTTAATCCGCTGCGGCGGGGCGATGGTAAACGTCGCGCAGTCGAAGCGGCGGTAGTCGACGGGTCTTCCCTTGCGCAGAGGGATCAGCACCTCTTCCAAAAAGCGCTCGCGGTCGACGTTGCCGCCGGGCTGCGTGAAGCGCGCCTCCGTGCGCTGCTCGGGCCGGAGGAAAAAGTCGTCCATGTGGAAGACAGGGCAGCCGTAAACATTTTGCAGCAGCTCGCCGAGCGTCGTCTTGCCGCTGGCGCTGCCGCCCTCGATGGCGACGAGCACGCGGCTTCTTTCCGCCGTCAGGCGGTCGATGCGCGCAAACAGCGGCAGCGCGCGGGCGAAGTCGCGCCGCAGGACGCGGTAGGCGGGCGCGTAATTCTGCCGAAATATCTCGGAGTGGTGCAGCGGCGGAAAGCCGTCCTTGCGCCACCTCTCAACAGCTTCCGCCGTCTCCTGCGCAGAAAACGGCAGCTCGCCCGCGTCGGCCATTGTCTGCAAGGCGGTGAGCATCGCTTCGAGCTTTTCGCGCCCGCACTCCTCGTGCCGCGCAGAGAGGGCGAAGAGCCGCGCAAACGTCTCCGCGCTCAAGCCGTCCTGCAAAATGCCGAGGTGCACACGGCAGTAGTCGCCGCCGAGCAGCTCGACGAGCTCGGAGATACGGTCACCGCTTCGCGCCGCTTCGGCGCGGATGTAGTCTGCGGCGGCGGACGGGTCGGCGATCAGATGCTCGCAGCCAAAGGCGCTCTGATAGAGCGCCTTGAAGACGTCCTGAAGCGCCAGCTCTGGATAGCGCGCGCAGTGGGCGCGCAGAAAGTCGCGAATATCGGTAAAATTCGTCATAGCGGCGGGGTTCCTTTACCAAAAAGTTTCGTTTATCATAGCGCTTTTTCGCCCCTTTCGCAAGGGGCAAGGGATTGACAGCCCTGCGCTTTTTTGATAAAATTCCCGCGTCGGCACAAGCCGGCAGCGTTGGCACAAGCTGACTTTTCTTCCGCGCGTTCCCTGAAAGCAAACGAGGTATCACCAAGGTATCAATCTCCCTGCAAGGGGAATATTGATGCCTTTTCTTTGTCTTTTCAAGGGTTTTCGCGCAGAAAACAAGACGCAAGAGAGGATGAGAACACCGTGACGATCCTTGTCATCGACGGCCAGGGCGGAAAGCTCGGCAAAACTTTGGTCGAGAACATCAAAAAGTCCTTCCCGCACCTCGAGATCATGGCGGTCGGTACGAACAGCGCCGCTTCCGACGTGATGCGCCGCGCGGGCGCTGACCGCGTGGCCACGGGCGAAAACCCCGTCATCGTGGCCTGCCGCAGCGCGCAGATCATCGTCGGCCCCATCGGCATCGCGATCGCCGATGCGCTGATGGGCGAGATCTCCCCCGCCATGGCAAACGCCGTCGCGTCAAGCAATGCCTACCGTGTGCTCATCCCGATGAATCTATGCAGCACGTATGTCGCGGGCGTGGACAAAAAGTCCTCCGCCATTCTGGACGACGCCATGGCGCACATCCGTTCGCTGCTCGAAGGAATGGAGAACAAACCATGAACAACGCTGCCACTGCAACTGCCCGTACCGCTTCCCCGGTGAGAAAACTCACCTATTCCGCGCTCTTCCTCGCCTTGGCGATGGTCCTGCCGTTTTTGACCGGCCATATCCCCGAGATCGGCTCCATGCTCTGTCCCATGCACCTGCCCGCGCTGCTGTGCGGCTTCATGTGCGGCTGGCCGTGGGGACTCGCGGTCGGCTTTATCTCCCCGCTGCTGCGCTCGATGTCCGGCATGCCGCCGATCTGGATTGCTATTCCCATGGCGTTTGAAATGGCGACCTACGGCGCCATCGCCGGTCTTCTGTACCGCAAGCTGCCGAAAACAGGCTGGCGCATCTATGCCTCGCTCATCTCCGCGATGGTCGCGGGCCGCCTTGTGTGGGGCCTTGTGAAGTTCCTGCTCGCGGGCCTTCAGGGCACGGAGTTCAGCCTCGCCCTCTTCCTCTCCGGCGCGGTGACGACGGCCATCCCCGGCATCATCTTGCAGCTCATCCTCATTCCCATCCTTGTGGTGGTAATGGAGCGCACAAATATGGCGCTCGACGTGTGAGCACTTGATAAAAACAGAAAAGGACTTGGACGAAAGCGTCCAAGTCCTTTTCTTTATTCCTCCGCTTTACTCAGCAGCTTCGGCGCGCTCGTGTCCATCAAAAACGCCCCGAGCGGCGCGGTGATGACGATGCCGAGCACCGCGACCGACAGCACGATGCTGCCGCAGGGCAGCCCCGCCGCAAGCGGCACCGAGCCGATGGCCGCCTGCACCGTCGCCTTGGGAAGATAGGCAAACACGCAGTAAAGCCTCTCTTTCGCCGTGAGCGGCGTTCTGACAAGGCAAAGGCACACACCCACGGCGCGGAAAATGAGCGTCGAGAAGATCATGCCGACCGCCGCAAGGCCCACGCCCGCCATATAGCGGATATCGACCGCCGCTCCGACGAGGACGAACAAAATGACCTCCGCCGCCAGCCAGAGCTTGCCGAATTTTTCAGAGAGCCGCTTGGCAACGAACGGCGTGCACTTCATCTTAAGTAAGCACGCCATGCTGACGACCGCGAGCAGGCCCGACACGGGCACGATGCCCTCGAGCCAGCCCTCCGCCGCGACGAGCAGCAGCGAGACCCCCAGCACGATGATGACCTTCATGCTGTTGCGGATGCAGTGCGCTCGGGCATAGGCAGTCTCGAAAAAGCGGCTGAGCAACCACCCGACAAGCGCACCCAGCGCAACGCCGAGCACGATCGACGCAGGGATGCTCAAAAAGTCCGCGGCGTTGGCGCTGCCGCCCTGCGCCGTGTGCAGAAACGTTGTAAACAGCACAATGACGAAGATATCGTCGCACGATGCGCCGGCCAGGATCATCTGCGGGATGCTCTTGTCCGTTCCGCGGCCGCTTTCCATCAGCTGCACCATGCGCGGCACGACGACCGCGGGCGACACCGCCGCGAGCACCGAGCCCATGACCGCCGCCTCCGCGCGCGTGACGCCAAGGAAGCACGGCGCGAGCAGCACATAGCCGATGATCTCGCACGTTGCGGGCAGGCACGACATCAAGATTGCCGGACGGCCGACCTTTTTGAGGTCGCCCAAATCGAGCGACAGTCCCGCCTTGAGCAGGATAATAACGAGCGCGAGCTTGCGCAGGTCGGCTGAGATCGACAAAATCGAGCCGTCCAGCACGTTGAGCACGCACGGCCCCAGCAGGATGCCCGTCGCCAGCATGCCGATGATGCGCGGCAGCTTCAGCTTCTGACACAGCGCGGCCAGCGCAAGGCCAACCAAAAAGACGAGTGCGAGTGAAGTTAACATAAATTTCCTCCTCCGGGCACAAAAAAAGCTGATGCCCCCTGTGACCGTTCAAAATCACAGAAGTCATCAGCTCAAAAAAGCGGTTTCGGCAGTGCCGTGGGAGAACCTCATTCCCGATTGCGCAGTATAGCAAAGCGCGGGCAAAAATGCAAGCCCTTTTTCAAAAATCAGCGCTCGAACGTCACCTGATAGGCCCCCCAACACCTGCATGCAGGGGATGACGGCGGCATTTTCGACCGTGAAAGCCGCCTTTTCATAGTGCGTCGTCTCCTCTTCGGGGATGGCGGGCAGCGTTTTGCCAAGGCTGACACCGTGCGCGCCGCCTGCAAAGCGCCAGGCGAATTCACAGTCGCAGAATTTCTTGTTTGCTGTGATCTTCTCCGCGGGCACGAGCGTAAACGTACCGTCTTTCAAGTAATAGCAGCCTACGTTGTCCTTTTCCGCAGGGCAGCCGCCCTCGATGCCGACGCCGGTGAACGAGATCGTCAGCTCCGGCAGCGTGAAGGTCGTCTTTTTGCCGTCCTTCGTAAAGGAAACATCGTCCCAGCGGCCGATGTTGACCCAGCCGCGATTGTCGGCTCTTTCCGCGGCAGTGTTGAACTCGAGAGCCCCCGTTTTGCCGTCGCGCACCTCCGCGTTGATGCGCAGCACCGGCCGCAGCGAGGCAAAGCCCTCCGGCAGCAGGGCGCGCAGACGGTCCTGCTCCGCGCCGTAGGCCATGACAAACTGTTCAACGGTCATTGCGCTTCCTCTGTTTCCTTTTGTGCGCGCTCCGCGTCTTGCCTCAGCAGCCGCAGATAGGCGTCGAGATAGAGCTTGTGCGTCACGCTTAAAAGTGCCGAGCGCAGCAGTTCCTTTTCATCCGACTCGTCCTGTCCGACGCTTGCAAGATGGTCGCTCGCACCGAAGACATAGCGGATGAGATTTTCAAATTCCTCGCAGAAGTAGTGATAAGCGGTCGGCAGATCGTAGGTCTCGTGCTGAATGCCGATCAGCGCGCGGATGTCGTCCATCGCGACGACGCTCTTGATGCACGAGACAAAGATGAGGTACGCAATGCTCTCCGCGCCGTAGGCCTTTTTCTCTGGCCCGGGGATGATCTTCTGCTTAACATAATTGCTGACCATCGAGGCTGTGATGGGACTGAGCCCGCATCCCGTGATGGATTGATTGACATAACGCGTCACCTGTTCGAGATACAGCCCCACGTCGGGGATCTCCCCGAGCCGCGGGATATGAAAGCTTCGGACAGACTCCGCCAGACGGCTGCGCATATTTTCGTCCATAGCTGCTCCTCCGTTCAAACTGCGTTTTCATCATCTTAAACTTTGGTGAAAAAAATGTCAATAAGTTTTCCAAAAACCGATTGACAGTTATTGAAAATCGTTGTATTGTAGTCAAAGATAATTTCACCTGACAACGGGTTTTTGAATAACCGATTATTTTTTTGGAGGCTTCCCCATGATGAAACTGATCGCCGACTCCTCTGCCAACCTCACGATGCTGGAGGGCGTAACCTATCAGAGCGTGCCCATGACCATCCGCGCCGGCGAGCGCGACTTCGTGGACGATGAAACGCTCGACACACACGAGCTGCTCGACTATCTCGCGGCCCACAACGGCAAATCCGGCACGGCCTGCCCCAGCCTCGACGGCTGGCTCAAGGCGTTCGAGGGCGCGGATGAGATTTTCGTCATTACCATCACAAGCAGCCTGTCCGGCACCTGTGCCTCGGCCATGGCCGCGCGCGACGTGTATCTCCAGTCGCATCCTGAGGTCAAAATTCACATCTTTGACACGCTGAGCACAGGACCGGAGATGCAGTTGCTCGCAGAGAAGCTCGCAGAGCTGCACGCCAAGGGCCTCCCCTTCGATGTGATCTGCGAAAAGGCGCGGGAATATCTTGCCACCACGCACCTCTTCTTCAGTCTTAAGTCCCTGCACAATCTGGCGCAAAACGGCCGCGTCAGCAAAATCGCCGCGGGCGCCATCGGCATTCTCGGCATTCAGATCCTCGCCACCGCAAGTCTTGAGGGCACGATCCAGCCCGTTGAAAAATGCCGCGGCGAAAAAAAGACGTGCGCGGCGATGGTACAGAAGCTTCTGGAAGCTGACTACCACGGCGGCAAGGTGCGCATCCATCACGCCGAAAATCCAGAGGCGGCTGGGGCGCTCGCCGCTTCGCTGCGCGGGCACTTTCCCGAAGCAGACATTGAGATCCGTCCCTGCCGTGGTCTTTGCAGCTACTATGCCGAGCGCGGCGGCGTGATCGTCGGTTTTGAGACGATGTAAAACCGAACAGACAGCAAAAAGCAGACGGCCTGCGCGAGCCGTCTGCTTTTCTTTATCTCTGCCATTAGGCAGTTGGAGTGGTATCGGAGGTGCTGTCACCCGCTGGGGCGTTGCCGTCAGCGGGGCTTCCCTGCCCACTGGGCGGTGTGGGGCGCTCGCCGCTGGGCATTTCGGGCACTTCCCCGTCGGGAAGCTCTGACTTCTCGCCGTTTGGCATCTGACCGTCAAAGCTCTTGGGCGGTTCACCGTCTGGCTTCTGTCCGCCGCCGGGGAAGCCGCCGCCCATGCCCATGCCGCTGCTGCCGCCCGCGGCGAGCACCGTGCCGCCCGAGACGGTGATGGTACCGTTGGCATCCTGCGGCTCGTTGTCCGCCGTGTTGGCCGTCCAGACGATCACTGTGTCGCCCGTGATGGTCAGCTCGCCGTTGGAGTCGAAGCCGTCGCCCGCGGAGGAACAGGCGTCGATCGTGGGGCCGTCCGTGCCGTCCGCACCGATGTTCAGCACCAAATCGCAGTGAATGGCGTCATCCGCAGCGTCGATGGTCAGCGTGCCGCTCTCGACGTTCAAAAGCTGCTCGGCGTTGATGGCGTCGTTGACGGGTGCATCGATATTCAGCGTCAAATCGCGGATGGTCAGCGACGCTTCGCCGTCCTCATCCGTCGTCGCACCGGATTTGATGCCGTTTTTGCCGTTGGCCGTGATGGTCAACTCTCCATCGCCGCAGAGGGTAACAAGCGAGCCATCCTCACACTTAATGACGGCGTTTTCGGCATTTTCGTTTTCGGGGTAGTTGTCGTCATTGTTCTGCTCGGTATCGCTCAGGGAATTTTCCGTACCGTTGGAAACAAGGAGGTCACCTCGCTCGACTTGCCGCAGGTGATGGCGGCGGTGTTCTCACTCGTAAGTGTCAGGCCGTCCAGCACCAGCGTCACGCCGGTCGTGCTCTTTTTCACCTTGATGGAGCCGTCCGCGCAGCTGCCGGAGACGGTGTAGGTACCACTCGACGTGATCGTGAGCGCTGTGCCGTCGATCTCGTAGCCCGTGTCCGTCTCGCCCGCAGCGGTCACGCCGCTGTCTGTAAAGGTAAAGGTCACATTGCTTGCCGTGTCCGCCGTACTATTTTTTATCGTACCGGCGCAGGCCGTGAGCGACAGCGCCAGCGCCGACGCGCACAGGAAAGGCAGCGGCTTTGGCATCGGCCTTTCCATCGCGCGCTCGATCGCCGAGGGGCACCACGGCTCCATCCGCGCCATCGTGGACGACGGGAGGATTGCCTTCACCGCCGAGCTCAAATAAACGGCTTTTGAGCAAAAAAACGCTTCGCAGAAGTTCTGCGAAGCGTTTTTCTTATCAAAGGCTTTTCTCCCCGCCCGTGACGGTCTCGATGGCGCAGGCAATGAACTTTTTCGCTGCGGGCGAGGCCTCCCTGAGCGACGGGACGGAGATGCCGAGCGTGACGAACTGCGGCGGGTCGAACGGGACCTCCGCCACCGTGCCGCTCCACTTGCGTGAGATGAGCCGCTGGTTGAAGCTGACGCCGAGTCCCGCCTCGACCATGTTGTAGGTCGTGAAGCCGTCGCGCGTCGTAAAGCAGGTCTGCGGGTGCAGGTCGTGCTGCTCGAGCAGGCGGTCCTGATCGGTGTCGTGATTGGGCGAGGTGTGGATGAACGGCTCGTCCTGCAAGCGCATAAGCGGAAAGACATCCGCCGCTGCCAACTCGTGCCCGCGCGGCAGCCACGCGACCAATTCGTCACGAAAGACAGGCAGCCAGTCGTACTTGTCGCCGTGCATCTGCGCGCCGAAACAGCAGTCGACCGAGCGCTCGTTCAGCCAGCGCGCCATCTCGAGGTTGCCGCCCTCCTGCATGCGCACGGTCACGCCCGGATAGCGGGCGCGGAACGCCGTCAGGATCTCTGGCATCCACAGGGCCGAAATGCTGTAATAGCAGCCGATCGTCAGCGAGCCCTTTGACACGCCGCCGATCTCCGCGCTGAGCTGCTCGGCGTTGTGGTGCGCGCGCACGACCTCGCGCAGCAGCGGCAGCATGAGCTTTCCGTTTTCCGTGAGCTGCACGCCCTTTTTGCTGCGAAGAAACAGCGGAAAGCCGAGCTCTTCTTCCAGCGTGCCGATCATGCGCGTCACGCCCGACTGCGTGTAGCCCAAAAGCTCCGCCGTGGCCGTCAGGCTGCCGAGCTCTGCCGCGGCAAGGAACGCCTCGCATTTGACCGCTTCCATACGCCCTCCTATCCATGATTTTATATCATGTTTTTCATTTCAAATAACCGTTTGCGTCATGTTTTTTCTTATTCTACAATAGCAGTCAGAAACCGTCAATCCTGTTTTTGAAACGAGGTCTTTTTTCATGGAGCATCGTCTTTCTTTTTCCTGCGACTATCTTGAGGGCGCGCATCCCGCCATCCTGCAGCGCCTGTGCGAAACGAATTTTGCGCAGACCGCCGGTTACGGCACGGATGAATACTGCGAATCCGCGCGCAAGAAGATCCGCGCCGCTTGCGGCGCGCCGAACGCGGAGATTCACTTCCTTGTCGGCGGCACACAGACGAACGCGACCGTCATCGACGCGCTGCTGCGCTCTTATGAGGGTGTGATCGCCGCGGACACGGGGCACATCAGCGTGCACGAGGCCGGCGCCATCGAGTTCGGCGGGCACAAGGTGCTCACGCTGCCGCAGGAGAACGGCAAGATCACCGCATCCCAAATCCGCGCACTGCTTGATCAGTACGAGGACGACGCGAACCGCGACCACACGGTCATGCCCGGGATGGTCTACCTCTCCCAGCCGACGGAGTACGGCACGCTCTATTCCAAAAAGGAGCTCGCGGCCATCAGCGCGCTCTGCCGCGAAAAGCGCCTGCCGCTCTATATCGACGGCGCGCGCCTTGCCTACGCGCTCGCCTGTCCTGAAAACGACGTGACACTGCGCGACCTTGCCGCGCTGTGCGACATTTTCTACATCGGCGGCACGAAATGCGGCGCGTTGCTCGGCGAGGCGGTCGTCATTCCCCAGCCGGGACTCATTCCACACTTTTTCACCATCATCAAGCAGCACGGCGCGCTGCTCGCCAAGGGACGGCTGCTCGGCATCCAGTTCGACACGCTCTTTACCGATGGGCTCTACGAGCGCATCGGCGCAGACGCCGTTCGCTACGCCGACGCTATCCGGCGCGCGATGGCGGAAAACGGCTATTTGCCCTGTTTCCCCTCCCCGACGAACCAGAGCTTCTGCATCGTCAGTGAGCAGCAGCGCAAAGAGCTCGCCGAGCGCGTGGACTTCTCCGTCTGGGAGCAATATGACGAGACGCACAGCATCATCCGCTTTGCCACAAGCTGGGCGACGCGGGAAGAGGATGTGAACGCGCTCTGTCGCATCCTGCGCGAGTGCACCGCGCAGGAAAAGGCAGCGTCCTAAAATCAAAAAAGAGCTTTCTCCGATTTTCAGGAGAAAGCTCTTTTTATTTCATTGCGCTGCGCTCAGTTCTTTTTCATCAGCTGTTCATCCTGCTGCAAAAGCTGCTGCGTGATGATATCGAGCTGACGGTGCTTGGCCATGCGGTCGGCGATGTTGTTCTGCACCAGCTCCGTCTCCTGATGGCCGCGGAAGGACAGCTTGAGCAGAATCGGCGTCAGGATCGTGCCGCATACGACCGTGATGACGACCGGCGTCATCATCGCGGGCGACAGCACACCCATCGAAAGGCCGCGGTTGGCGACGATCAGCGCGACTTCGCCGCGGCAGGCCATGCCCACGCCGACCTGGATGCTCTCGCGCGTGGTGAACTGGCACGCCTTGGCGCCAAGGCCGCAGCCGAGGAGCTTCGAAATGATCGAAACAAGCAGCAGCAAAATCGAGAAGACGACCATGCCGCCCGTCAGACCCGTGATCTGCACATTGATACCGATGCTCGCGAAGAACACCGGCGTGAGCAGAAGATACCCGAGGGGGTTGTACTTCGTCTGGATGTAGGTGCCCTTGGGCGTGCACGCGACGGCAAGGCCCGCGGCGTAAGCGCCCGTGATATCAGCGACGCCGAAGAACTCCTCGGCGCAGTAGGCCATCACAAGGCACAGGACAAAGGCGAACACGGAGTTTCTGTGGCTGGCCCAACCGTGCTGACACTTGAGCATCCAGCAGAAGATGCGGTTCGCGCCAAAGCCGACCACGAAGGCAAAGACGAAAAAGCCCACGATCTTGAGGAGCACCATGCCGATGCTCTCGTCACCGCCGGCAAGGCTGCAAACGAGCGTCAGGGCGATCAGGCCGAGCACATCGTCGATGAGCGCGGCGGCCAAAATCGTGTTGCCGACCTTGGTCTCGAGCTTTTTCATCTCCTTGAGCGTTTCGACCGTGATGCTCACGGACGTGGCCGTCAGGATGGTGCCGATGAAGATATTTTCAATAAAGCCGGTGCTCTCGATGAGTCCGAGCTCATCCGCGCCCCAGGCAAGCGCCGTGCCCATGAGAAACGGCACGACCACGCCGAGAACCGCGACCATGAAGCCCGCCTTGCCGCTGTGCTTGAGCTCGTTGATGTCCGTGCCCATACCGGCGGAGAACATCAGCACGATGACACCAAGCTCGCTGAGCTGCTTGGTGAACTCCGTTTCCGAAAGCAGGCCAAGGCCCGCGGGGCTGAGGATCAGGCCCGCGATCAGCGCGCCCACGACCTGCGGCATCTGAAACTTCTGCGCAATGAGGCCCAGAATCTTCGTGCTCAGCAGGATCAGCGCAAGATCCAGCAAAAAGTGATACGACATATTGATTTCCTCCCAAACTCTCTGATCTCTATCCAAATTCTTCCGTTTCATTTCGCGAGGCTCTATTCTAACTTCTTTTTTTCTTTTTTCAACAGTCAGAATCACCAAGGAAACGGAAGAATTCCTGCACAGCTCAGGCAAAATGCAATATATCTTTCATTTTTAACGTGAAATGTTTGCTTTGATTCCGTTTCCATAGCCGTTTTCACAAAAAACAGCGTCAAATGCGGCGTTAAGAAGCCGTGAAATATGGACGATTCATTGAATTTCTCTATGATTTACAGGGATATCGTCTATATTGTCCACACATCGCGCACATTTTGTCGCTCACGCCCATTTTGCATCTTTTCCTGCATTTTGCGCATTTTCGTCGCACAATGCGCTGTTTCTCCCCTTGCCGCGGCGGCGCGGGCGTGGTAAAATCGGCCTTGTGACATGAACAAAGGAAAGGACGAGCCATGAATCAGAAAGAACTCAATGAACTGCGCCGGCGCTTCCGGCTCGATAAGAATAATTTCAGCCGCGTGTACGGCTGCTATGTGAACTCCAACCGTGAGATCATTGCGTGGGTCGATACCTCGATGGGCCTCATGCGGCAGGAGGAGCAGGAGATGTACCTGGGCCTTCTCAAAAAGTCCCTCTCCGGCACGCTTGGCAAGAACCTCATCGACGTGGTGTTCTCCACGCAGCAGGTCGCCGACAGCGATGAGCACCGCCTCTTGCAGACTCTTCGCCAGACAGAGCTCAAGGACCCCACCTCGCGCGAAACGCTCTGCCGCCAAATCATCGACTGCATCGACATGGGCGAGACAAACTATCTCATCCTCCTCGCCGCCGACGCCTACGACGTGCCGCACCGCAGCAAGGATGACGAGATTCAGGCCGACGCATCGAGTGAGGTCTTCAAGTACTTTGTCTGCTCCATCTGCCCCGTCAAGGCCCCGACGCTCGAACTGCGCTACGACCTTGACCAGAGCGAGTTTCACTCAAGCTCCACCGGCTACATCGCGACCTCGCCCGAGCTCGGCTTCCTCTATCCCGCGTTCGACAACCGCACGGCGAACATTTACAATGTGCTGTTCTACTCGAAAAACGCCGCGGAGATCCATCAGGAGGTCATCGACGCGCTGTTCCACGTCGACCCGCCGATGTCTGCCGAGGAGCAGAAAAACGCCTTTGGCTCGGCGCTTGCCGACGCGCTCGACAAGGATTGCAGCTACGATGTCGTCCAGTCCGTGCACGAGCAGATCAGAGCGCGCATCGAAGATCACAAGGAGAGCAAAGACCCCGAGCCGCTTGAAATGACGGCGGGCGACGTCGGCGGCATCCTCGCCAACAGCGGCGTGAACGACGAGCAGATCGCAGCGTTCCAGCGCGAGTGCGATGAGCAGTACGGCGAGAACGCCGCGCTGAACCCGAACAACATCATCGAGAGCAAGAAGTTTGAGATCACGACCCCCGAGGTCAAAATTTCCATTGCACCGGAGAACAGCTATATGATCGAAGCGCGCGTCATCAATGGCCGCAAATACCTCCTCATCCCCGCCGACGACGGCGTGGAGGTCAACGGCATCGGCGTGAACATCCCGGGTCTTGCAAAAGAGGAATAAGAAAAAAGGAGAGAAGCCGCGGCTTCTCTCCTTCTCTTTTTGACCATTTACGCCTTGCTCTTGTAGAGGTCAGCGATGATGCCGGCGCACTTGTCGATGCCGAGCTCGCCGCTGTCGAGCGTGATGTGGTAATTCTGCGCGTAGCCCCACTTCATGTTCGTGTAGAAGCGGTGATAGGCCGCGCGGCGCTTGTCCTTGTCGCGCAGGCGCTGCTCGGGCGACTGCTCGCGCTCGCCGTAGACCTCGACGATGCGCTTGGCGCGGAACGCCATATCCGCGTGGATAAATACCTTGAGGCACTTGGCCTTGTCCTGCAAAATGTAGTCCGCGCAGCGGCCGACGATGACACAGGGGCCCTTTTCGGCAAGCTCGCTGATGACGCGGCACTGAATTTCCCATAGGATGTCCTCGTTCGTCGGGCCGAACGCGCGGTTCGAGAGCGCTGAGGACAGGAAGCCGCCGGGTGTGTACTCGCCCGCCTCCTTGACATAATTTTCTGCAAAGCCGCTCTCCTCGGCGATCTTCTGGATGAGCTCTGAGTCATAGCATGGGATGCCGAGCTGCTCTGCAACCTTTTTGCCGACCGTGCGGCCGCCGCTGCCGAATTCACGGCTGATGGTGATAATATGATTCATAATACAGTTGCTCCTTCCGTATTGAGTTCCCGATACGTTTTTACAATCATACCCGCCGCGATGACGAAAGTCAACACATCCGACACCGGCATGGAGTACAGCACGCCGTCAAGGCCGAAAAAGCGCGGCAGCAGCAGTGCAAAGCCCACGCCGAACACGACCTCGCGCACCATGGAAAGCATCGTGGATGAGAACGCCTTGCCCACGGCCTGCAAAAAGATGAAGCAGGCCTTGTTCACGCAGGCGAGCACCATCATGCAAAGATACGTGCGGAATGCCTTGATCGCAAAGTCCGTGTAGTAGCTGCTCTCGTTCGCCGCGCCGAAGACGGCGATGAGCTGACGCGGGAAGCCCTCGGCCAGAACGAGCGCGACGGCGCCGACGATCGCCTCGCAGAGCAGGAGCTTTGTAAAGAGCTCACGCACGCGCGTCTTTTTCCCCGCGCCCATGTTGTAACCTACGACGGGAATGCAGCCCGCCGCCATGCCGACGACGATGGAAATGACGATCTGGAAGAACTTCATCACAATGCCGACGACGGCCATCGGGATCTGCGCGTACTGCTCCTGCGAGAATATCTCATCCAGCGCGCCGTACTTGCGCAGCATGTTGTTGATAGCCGCCATCGCCGCGACAAGGCTAATTTGTGACAAAAAGCTCGTGATGCCGAGCGTCAGCATCCGGGTACAGAGGCTTGCGTGCAGGCGGAAGTCTCCCTTTTCCGGCTTGACGGTCTTCATGCGGCAGAGGTACCACGCCGCAAGCGCCGCCGTGACGATCTGGCCCAACACGGTGGCGACCGCCGCGCCCATCATGCCCCACTTACATTCAAAGATGAAGATGGGGTCTAAAATGATGTTGAGCACCGCGCCCGCGAGCGTGGAGATCATGGCGAACCGCGGGTCGCCGTCGGCACGGATGACAGGGTTCATCGCCTGGCCGAACATATAAAACGGGATGCCGAGCGAGATATAGAAGAAATACTCCCGCGCGTAATGAAAGGTCTCCTCGTTCACCGTGCCGCCGAACATTGAAATGATGGGATCGGCAAAACCAAGGTACAGCGCCGTCAGGACAAGGCTGCTCGCAATCGACAGCACGACCGCGCTGCCGACGCTCTTTCTTGCCTCTCCCACTTCGCCCTTGCCGAGCGAAATGCTGACGAACGCGCAGCAGCCGTCGCCGATCATCACGGCGATGGCGAGCGCCACGACCGTGAGCGGAAAGACGACGGTGTTTGCCGCGTTGCCGTAGGAACCGAGGTAGCTTGCGTTGGCGATAAAGATCTGGTCGACGATGTTATAAAGCGCGCCGACGAGCAGCGAGATGATGCACGGGACGGCGTAGCGCCGCATGAGCTTTCCCACGCGCTCCGTCCCCAAAAACTGGTTTGTGTTTTCCATGGCGGTCTTCCTCCTGAACATAAAAAATAAGAGATGCGTTCCGCCGGATCAATCCGGACTTACGCATCTCTGCCGCACGATTTGACTATGAAGTTGTCTTCTCCCTCCTTTTTCCGCAAAAAACGTGCGGCGTTTCTGCAACTGGATTTACGCAGAAACGCCACACGCTGTGAATTGATTTTATCAAATTGTTTCGAGCATTTCAAATGTTTTTTGCGGCACGGGGCGCAAATTTTTATTTAGTCCTGCTCCATGAAGCTGCGGATATAGGCGATCAGCATTTTCGCCGTGCCCTCGAAGCCGAGCACATCGCTCTTGACGGTCATGTCGTAGCCGCGGGCGTCGCCCCACTTCGTCTCGCAGTAGTAGTTGTGGTAGGACTTTCTGGAGCGGTCGACCTCTTTGATCTCCTCGATTGCGTCCTCGGCAGACAGGCCCTTCTTTTCCATCACGCGGCCGACTTTGGCCTGCTGGTTGCCGCAGATGAAAATGCTCAGCATATTGGGGTTGCCCTTGAGCACCTGGTCGCCGCAGCGGCCGATGATGAGGAAGCTCTCGCCGTTTGCTGCCTTGTCGCGCAGCATGGCGAACGTCTTTTCCGCCACGTTGACCTCAAGAGAATTCGAATACTTGCCGATGCGGCGCGAGGCAAAGAAGTTGACGGGCTTTTCGTCCATCTTGCGGATCATTTCCTCGCTGTAGCCTTCGGAAACGATTTCCTTTTCGATGGAGTCCTTGTCATAGAGCTTGATACCGAGCTCTTGCGCGATCATGTCGGCAATGTAATGGCCGCCGCTGCCGTGCTCGCGGCCAAGGGTGATGATGATCTGGTTTTTCATGGGATCGCACTCCTTTCCTTTTTCCGTTTACAGATAGCGCAGGAATAAGTAGGCCGTGGACACCGCCATGACAATGATCGTCGCGGGCACGCAGTACTTGCAGTAGCGGCCCCAGCCAATGGGATAGCCGCCCTTGGCCGAAGCCGAAGTGCCGACGACGTTGGCGCTCGCGCCGATGGGCGTCGCATTGCCGCCGAGGTCCGTGCCGAGCGAAAGCGCCCAGGCAAGCACGTCGATATCCATGCCCTCTGTCGCGGCGATGGCGCGGATGACAGGGATCATGGTCGCGGCAAAGGGGATATTGTCGACAAAGGCGCTCGTGATGGCCGAGAGCCACAGAATGACGATCACAATAACCGCGATATTGCCCTCACTGACCGAGGTGATGAAGTTCGCGATCATGTTGAGCACGCCTGTCTTTTCAAGGCCCGCCACGGAAACGAACAAGCCGATGAAAAAGAGCAGCGTCTTATAGTCCACGCCCTTAATGATTTCTATAACAGATTTTTTGCCGCTGGTCAAGCCCAAAACGATCAGCGTCAAAATCGCGACAATCACGCCGATGCACGCGACGGAAAGCTCCGTCTGCGCGTGCGTGATGAGCAGCACGACCGCCAGCAGGAAAACGCCTGCACTCGCAAGAAATGCCTTCTTGTTCGTGATGGCCGTCGAAGGCTCGGGACAGGTGATGGGGCCGCCGTTGGCATGCTCGGCGCGCTCAAGTTCCTTGCGGAAGCAGAGCGTGAAGTAAATGAGCATGAACACAAAGCAGATCGCCACGACCGCGCCGGTATTTTCGATGAAGTCGAAGAATGTGTAGCCGAGCGAGGTGCCGATGATGATGTTCGGCGGGTCGCCGCACATCGTGGCCGCGCCGCCGAGGTTCGCACAGAAAATTTCAGACAGGATCATCGGCACGGGGTCGAATTTCATCGTCTGCGCCAGTTCGAGCGTGACGGTGGCGAGAAACAGCACGACCGTGATGCTGTCGATGAACATCGACAAAAACGCCGAGAGTGACATAAAGCAGATGAGCAGCGGCACCGTGCGGTAGTGTACGAGCTTGGCAAGCGTCAGGCACAGCCAGCGGAAAAAGCCCGCCTTGCCGAGGCCCTCGACCATGATCATCATGCCGGCGATAAACAGGATCGTCGACCAGTTGATGCCAGCGGTGCTCTCCTCACTTGCGCCGTACCAGAATGTGCTCTGGAAAAACGCGCCGAGGTTGAGCGTCTCCCAAATGGCGCTCATCGAGCGCATGCAGACGCCGAACACCAGCACGAGCACGAGCGCGCCGCTCCCGAGCGTAATGTAATGCCGTTCAAACTTATCGAGGATAATAAGCAGGAACATAGTGACAAAAATGCAGATGGCAATGATCTGAGCAAACATGTTATTCCTCCCTGTGCTGTGGAATTTCCAACGCGAGTCATTATATCGACCCTTTGCGCGGAAACGAAATGCTTTCTTGACATGGAGGATATGTCATTTTGCTATGCCGTCCGAATTTTCCTGATTTCATGCGGCTTTTCGACGGTGTTTACTTTTCGTCAAGGTTCTGTTCTTTTTTTCCCGAATACGCTTGCGCCGCCGCTTCGCTTCTGTTACAATCAGTCTTGCCGTCCGCAAAGTGCGGACGAATGCTTTTCTCTTCCGTCAAATTTTACGCAGTCAGGTTCCTCGCCGCCGCGCAGAACCCCAATCATTTCTTTTTCAGAGGAGCTTGCTATGAACATCAGCTACGACAGCTATCGCGTCTTTTATTACGCCGCCAAATACCGCAGCTTTTCGCAGGCCGCCGCGGCGCTCTACAGCAACCAGCCCAACGTGACACGCATGATCCGAAAGCTCGAATCCGAGCTCGGCTGCGCGCTGTTTTTCCGCTCGCCGCAGGGCGTGCGCCTCACGCCCGAGGGGGAGAAGCTCTACACGCACATCGCCGTCGCGTTTGAGAGCATCGAGGCAGGCGAAGAGGAGGTCCTCTCCGACCAGAGCTTGCAAAGCGGTATCGTCCACATCGCAGCGAGCAGCCTTGCCCTGCGCACGCGGCTTTTGCAGGTGCTCGCGCGCTACCGGCGCGCATACCCGCACGTGCGCATCTGCCTGACGAACCACTCTGCCTCCCACGGCCTCGCCGCCGTGCAGAACGGCCTTGCCGACTTCGCCATTCTGGCAGAGGGCGCGTCCGTGCCGGATTCGCTCACGGCGCAGAAGATCGACGAAATTCAGGAGATCCCCATCTGCGGCCCGGCGTTTTTGGAGCTCACCGAGGAGCCCGTTTCGCTCAAAAGGCTTGCCGACTACCCGATCATCAGCTTGACGGAGGGGACATCGTCGCACGACTTTTATGCCGAGCTCTTCCTGCGCCACGGTCTTTCGTTCAGCCCCGATGTGGAGGTCGAGACCACGGCACAGGTGCCGCCCGTGGTGCAGAGCGACCTTGGCGTCGGCTTCGTGCCGCGCGAGATGCTTTACGGTACGCCGGAGGCAAGCGGTATCTACCCCATCATGCTCGAAGAGCCCATTCCCGCGCGCAGCGTCTTCCTCTTCCAGCGCAAGACGCAGCCGCTGAGCATCGCCGCCAAAAAGCTGCGGCAGATGCTGCTCGAAGACGCGCCGCAGGAGAGTGGAAAATAATCAGACAAAGCCCCGCCGTTTTCACAGCAGGGCTTTTCTCTTCACTTTTTTACAGATTCAGCAGCGTTTCGCTCAGGCGCTTGCCGGCGCTTCCGGCAAAGTCCTCCGCCCGGCGGATGCGCAGGAACGACGCGCCGTAGATCATGCGCTCGTTTTCAAGCTCTCCGTCCTCGCCGAGGAAAATGCCGATGACGTGCGCGCCCTCGCGCCGGAGCTTTCGCACCTGAAAGCAGGTGTCGCGGATGGCGGCGTCGCCGACGTAGACTTCCGGCGCGCCCTCGCGCTTGCGGCCGCTGACCATGTCGTTCGGTAAGCCGTCGCTGAACACGATGATAATTTTGTGCTCCTCGCGCCGCTTCTTGAGGTCGAGTCCCGCCGCGGCCAGCGCAAGGCCGTCGCGGTTATTCGACGTCGCGCGGTACTCCAAAATGCGGTGGTCGGCCTCGCTCTTGTCGTCGTAGTCGCGGAAGCGCCGCAGCACCGTGTAGTTGCCGTAAGTGCAGTAGCTCATCACGCGGTGCGGAATGCGGATGCGGCTGAGCGCCGCGCTGAAGAGGTAGCTTTGCAGCGCCACCATGCTCTGCCGCACGCTCTGCGAGCCGCTTGCGTCGATCAAAAGCTCCACGACGACGGCGGACGGCTCCTGCCGGACGATCTTTTCAAAAAGCTGCGGATTTTCGCAGCGGCTGACCTTCCAGAGCAGATCGTTTTGCAGCACGCCGTGGTCGGCGCGGTAAACGTCCGACTCGCTGCGCAGGCTCAGCGCATTGCGAAAGGCCTGCTCGATGCTGCGGATGCCCTGACGCGCGGCGTCCTCGTGCTCTTGGAGCATTTTGAGGTTGCCGTCCCGACTGGCGCGCAGCGATTGGGCGCGCGGCTCACTGCCCTCGTAGGCGTCCGCGCTCAGGCCGTCGGTGAAGAGGAGCTTTCGCTCCTCGTGGATGCCGGTGCAGACAGCGCTTTCGATCTCCTCCATCGCCTGCTCGGTCTGAAAGCTGGGGCCAAAGTTGCGCATCAGATACTCCGGAATGCCGGCGAGCGCGTCGTCCGGCAGGACGAGGCCATCGGCCGATGCCTCGCCCGCCTTGTCGTATTGGAGTTCCATCTCCTCGGTCTGCGTCCACTCGATGTCCCCCGGTTCGGCTGCGGGCTCCCACTCTTCCGTCTCGCGCTCGGGTAAGATGTCCTGATTGTGGTCGGGCGCAAAATAGCGGATGAAAATTTTGCGGTACAAAAGCGCTGCGAGTTCGACGAGCGACTTTGCGTCTGCGCAGCTCTCGCTGCGCGCGGCAAGGTCGTCAAACTCGGCCAGCATGTCTTCAAAACCGCTGAAATTTTTCAAAATGCGGCGGTCGCCCTCCGTCGCCGCGGCGGGAAAGTGCTTCGTCAGATCGTAAATGTACATCCAGCCGCGCGAGCTGCGCCGGTAGCGCAGGAGGTCGCCACGCAAAATCTCGCCCGCCGCCTGCTCCGCCATCACGGCGACGCCCGGGCGCTCGCCCATCAGCCTCGCCCGCACGGCGCGCTCGACGCACAGGTGCGCAATGGGCAGCAGCACGTCCATATTGTAGGCCGCGTAGCGGTGCCGCCGCAGCCACAGATTCAAGTCATCGAGCCCGAAAAACTTGTCCGCCCCGCCGAGGACGACGCCCTCGTACACCTCCACCATGCCGCCCGCGCGCTCAAAGGGTTCGCTCATCTTCTGCACATACTCGGGATAGGTCCGCTTGCGGTGATTTTCAGAAACGGTCAAAAATAGGCTCTCTTCTCTGCCGATGCTCATCTCTTCAGGCAAAGCGCGTCAGCGCCACGTCGCGCACGAGCGCATACTCGTACTCATCGAAGCATTTATTCGTGATGCTCACGGCGATGGCATCCTTGGGCGCCATGCCGTCGGTCATCAGGTGCAGGGCCGCGATCATGCCGCGCATATCGACGGAGTTCGTCGAGATCTCGCCGTTCACGGCCTTGGCGTTCAGATCGAGGAACAGCCCCGTGCAGCGCTTGATATTCTCGTCCGACGCCTCCGGTACGTTTGCGTGCAGCAGCTCGCAGAGCTGGGGTTCCTCGAGCGTCGGCATGCGGATGACCGTAAAGCGCGAGACAAGCGCTTCGTTCAGCTCGCGCGTACCGGCGTAACCGTAGTTCATCGTGGCGATGAAGCGCGCGGCGGGGTGGATAGGGATACACTCATAGCCCGGCACGTCGATGAGGCGGCGGTAGTCGAGCGCGGAGTGCAGCACGGCCACAGCGTCGTTTTTCGCCATGTTGATCTCATCCAAGATGCAGAAGCCGCCGTACTGCGCGGCGAGCGCGACAGGGCCGCGGCGCAGCCGCACTTCGCCGCCGGTGAAGGTGTCGGTGCCGATGAGCGTGCTGCTGTCGGTGTTCACGTGGAACGACACGGTGTAGACCGGACGGCGGAACAACCACGCAAGGTTGTCCGCCAAGATATTTTTGCCCGTGGCCTTGCCGCCGGAGAGCAGAACGTTCTCCCCCTGCAGCAGCGCGGCGGCAGCCAGCTCCATGATCTCATCGCCGATGAATTTGACGGGCGGCTCGGCGATGCGGTTGCGCACCGCCTCGTCCGCGACGTATTGCTTTTTGAATTGCTCCAGTCGGAGCGATAGATCCTGTCTCATGTCTTTGATAATTCCCTTCTGTGTGCGGAAACGGTTCCCGCGCGATGCGCTCTTTTCAGCGCTTTTCCATGCAGAGCATTATAGTATTCACGCGGAATATTGTCAATTTGCGCCGCCGTTGCGCGCGGGAAAAACCTGTGGTAAAATGAATGCAGAGAACTCCATTTTCAAAAAGGGGGCCGTATTATGCTGACGATCTTCAACCGCAAGGAACTCATCACCACGATGGACATGCAGCGCCAGGCCAACATCCGCAGCATCCTGTCCGCCAACGGCATTGCCTACACGGTCAGAACCGAGAATTTGCAGGGCTCTTCCGCGTTCGGCGGCCGCAGCCGCGGGCGCAGCGGCAGCTTCGGCGTTGACCCGAACTATTCGTATGAATATCATATCTACGTTCACAAAAACGACTATGAAAATGCTCTGAGACTGATTCGGTAACGTCCCTGATCCCTAGAACGATAAAAGGCATTCCGCGCGATAGACGGGTGTCCGTAAAACAGTTAATCCTCCGTATGGCTTAGACCATGCGGAGGATTTGTTTATGTCTAATCTTCAAACTTGCTGGCGGCAAACGGTTTGTCAAAACCGTTTGCGGACGGCAAGT
>ENA-UEQJ01000056-UEQJ01000056.1-human-gut-metagenome-genome-assembly--contig:-NODE-56-length-76936-cov-8.415020_pt1 | contig 76936 bp, 76 predicted proteins | sample MGYA00242937_ERZ507938 | MGnify/ENA primary metagenome ERZ507938 (study PRJEB26167, sample SAMN06115437) | human gut metagenome | host: Homo sapiens | place: China:Gansu | collected 2015-07-03 | study...
ACTTATAAATCTGGATCTGGCCCGTGACAGCGGTATTTTCCCACTCGATCTCCACGGTCTTGCCCGGAGAGACATAGGGGAATTTGTGTAGTATAGCCTTATCAAAGGTTAAGAATGTATTGTGTTAATTGAACATCATCAGGGGCCATCGCCGCGCCCATGTTGTTTGCGTCGGTGACGCCCTTGTCGACGATTTTCCCGGTTGTCACGTGTGTGATATAGGGCCCCTCGCCCTCGCATGCGAGGAGGCAGCAACCGCTGCCTGTGGCCGTCCACTGCGCGGTCGGCGTGCGCTGCGAGCCGTAGGGCACCGGCATGCGGTACTGCCGCTCGGCGGTGCAGAAGTGCGAGGAGGTCAGCGCCGCGGCGCAAGAGGCATACCCGCCGTCGAGCATCAATGCGGCGAGCGACAGGCTCTCGCCCATCGTGGAGCACGCACCGTAGAGCCCATAGAATGGGATGCGGCTCTCTCGCAGAGCGAACGACGAGCCGACGCACTGGTTCAAAAGATCACCCGCAAAGATGAGGTCAAGGTCACTCACCTTGAGCCCCCCCTTTTCCAGCGCGCGGGAGAGCGCGTGGCGCTGCATGGTACTCTCACCCTTTTCCCAGGTCTTCTCGCCGAAGAAGTGATCCTCGCTCAATTCGTCAAAGTATTCGCGCAGCGGGCCTTCACCCTCGAACCGCCCGCCGACGGCGGCGAACGAGAGGACGGAGGGACATGTGCGCAGGCGGCGCGTCTGCGCGCCGACGGTTTTTTGTTCCATCACGCTCTTCCTTTCCGATGGATTTAGGGGAATCGCTCAAAAGCGGCATTAGTTTCTGCCGTTTTTCCAAGAATATGAGTACTTGACGCATATTGCACAAGATGTTATGATGAAAATACATTGATATAGGAGGATTTTTCCGTGAAGCATGTGATTTCTACGACCACTGCCCCCGGCGCCGTCGGCCCCTACTCCCAGGCGATCGAAGCAAACGGTTTTGTATTTGTCTCCGGCCAGCTTCCGCTGGACCCGGCGACCGGCGCATTTGTTCCCGGCGGCACGTCCGAGCAGGCGGAGCAGAGCATCAAGAATCTGCTCGCGGTGCTCGAGGCGGCTGGCTGCAAGGCTGAGGACGTTGTCAAGACGACCGTGTTTATGATCGATATCGGCGATTTCGGCGTTGTCAACGAGGTGTACGGCAAGTATTTCTCCGGCGAGTGCCCCGCGCGCTGTGCGATGCAGGCGGCCGCCCTGCCCAAGGGCGCGCTGGTCGAGATCGAGGCCATCGCGGTCAAGCCGTAAAGCGCGAAAACCAAAAAGAGAAGGGAGAAACAGCGTGTTTCTCCCTTTCTTTTTGCGCACGGACGCGGTATAATATTTAGATTACCATATGATATTTTACTTTCCGGGAGGAAATGGAATGAAAGAAGAAATGCGTACCATCGGCTATCTCTGCCCCGCGTGCCACAAGCGCGTCATCCAGCAGAGAAGCGTGTTTGCCCTGAGCGCCTCGGGCGCGGTCGTGAGCTGTGAGTGCGGCGAGTCAAGCCTGACCATCGAGGCGGAGGAGAACAAATTCCGCCTGAGTGTGCCGTGCGGCGTGTGCGGTGAGGAGCATCTGGCGGAGTGCAGCGCCGACAAGCTCCTGCATGGGCGCGGCATCGGCCTTGCCTGCCCCGATACGAAAATGCTCTGCTGCTTTATCGGCGAGGACTACGCCGTCGAGCACGAGATGGAGCAGCTCTCGCTCGCGGCGGCCAAGGAGCGCGAGCAGGGCGACGACCCCGCCGCCTTCGCCGACAGCGTCATCATGTACGAGATCCTCTCCGAGCTCAAGGAGATCGCCGCACGCAAGGACGGTATCACCTGCTCCTGCGGCAGCAAAAGCTACGGCATGGAGATCCACAGCACCTACGTCGACCTTGTGTGCAAAAGCTGCGGCGCGAAGCTGCGCATCCCTGCGGCAACGGATGAGGACCTTGACCGCCTCTGCTGCCGCATGAAATTACAGATCAAAAGCGAGTGAGGGAAGACTATGATCGGTTTTCTTGCGAGTCGGTTCATCAAAGACTATCAGAACACGTCTGATGCCGCAGTGCGGCGCGCTTACGGTGTGCTTTGCGGCGCGGTGGGCATTGTCATCAATTTGCTGCTCTTCGCGCTCAAGCTGTTTGCGGGGACGCTTGCGGGCTCTGTCGCCGTCACGGCGGACGCCTTTAACAACCTGTCCGACGCGGGCGCGTCCATCGTGACGCTGCTGGGCTTTCGTTTGGCCGGGCAGAAGCCCGACCCCGAGCATCCGTTCGGCCACGGGCGGCTGGAGTATATCTCGGGCCTCATCGTCTCGATCGTCATTTTGCTGATGGGCTTTGAACTGCTGCGCGACGCCGTGGGCGCGATCCTGCATCCCGAGGCTGTGGAGTGCAGCGTGCTGACGGTGGCGATCCTGCTTGTCTCCATCTGTGCCAAGTTCTACATGTACTGCTACAACCGCGGCGTGGGGAAGAAGATCAGCGCCGCCGCCATGCAGGCGACCGCGGCGGACAGCCTGTCCGACTGCGCGGCGACCGCGGCGGTGCTGATTGCGACACTCGCGGGCTATTTCCTGCATTGGCAGATCGACGGCTGGTGCGGCTTGGTCGTGTCGCTGCTCATCCTGTGGGCGGGCGTGCAGGCGGCAAGGGACACCCTCTCGCCGCTGCTCGGCCAGCCGCCATCGGAGGAGTTTGTGCAGGAGATCCGCGACATCGTGATGGAAAGTCAGGTTGTCTGCGGCATTCACGACCTTGTGGTGCACGACTACGGCCCCGGACGCGTGATGATCTCGCTGCATGCTGAGGTCCCCGCGCACGGCGATATCCTCGCTCTGCACGACGAGATCGACAACGTGGAAAAGAAACTGCATGACAGGCTCGGCTGCGAGGCGGTCATCCACATGGACCCCATCGTGACGGACGACGAGACCACCAACGCCGCGCATCAGAAGATCGCCTCGCTCGTGCGCGGCATCGACGAGAATATCTCCATCCACGACTTTCGCATGGTCACGGGGCCGACGCACACGAACGTCATCTTCGATGCCGTGGTGCCGTATGGCTGCGCGCTGAGCGACAGGGAAGCGGAGGAGAAGATCAAAAAGGCGGTACACGAGCTGGATCCGCGCTATTTTGCCATCGTGCAGATCGACAAGAGCTATGTGAGATAAGCGCACGAGCGCAAAAGGAGAACCGATGACGGAAGAAATCAAAAAGCTGAAGGAACTCATTGACGGAACGGACAACATCGTGTTTTTCGGCGGGGCAGGTGTTTCGACCGAGAGCGGTATCCCGGATTTCCGCAGCGTGGACGGGCTGTATCATCAGCAGTGGGACGACCCGCCGGAGACGATCCTGAGTCACACGTATTATGAGCGTTATCCCGAGAAGTTTTTCGCCTTTTACCGCGCGAAGCTCCTCTGCGAAGGCGCAAAGCCCAACGCCGCGCACTTAAAGCTCGCCGAGTGGGAAAAGGAAGGGAAGCTCAAGGCCGTCATCACGCAGAATATCGACGGGCTGCATCAGGCGGCGGGCAGCAAGAATGTCCTCGAGCTGCACGGAAGCACCTTGCGCAACTACTGCGAGAAGTGCGGCAAGTTCTACGACGTGTCCTACATCAAGCATTCGCAGGGCGTGCCGCGCTGCACCTGCGGCGGGCGCATCAAGCCCGACGTGGTGCTCTACGAAGAGGGCCTGGACGAAAAGACACTCTATCGCGCGGTGGAGTACATTCAGGAGGCCGACGTGCTCATCATCGCGGGCACATCGCTTGCGGTCTATCCGGCGGCGGGCCTCGTGCGCTACTATCGTGGACACAAGCTCGTTGTCATCAACAAGACGCCGCTCGACCGCGGACTTGGTGCCGACCTTGTCATCACGGGCGCGGTGGGGGAGACGCTCGCGCAGCTTTAACACGAAATAGATGCCGGAAAAGTTTAGAAAATCTGAGCTTTTCCGCCATTTCTCTTACAGCAAAATTTTTTATTTTTTCTCTCAAAAAAAGGTTGACATTTGGCCTATTTTGGGCTTATAATAGCCAAGCGGTCGTTGAGAAACAGCCGTTTGAAAGATGAACATGCGGGTGTGCTGGAATTGGCAGACAGGCTAGCTTGAGGTGCTAGTGTTCGTATGGACGTGCGGGTTCAAGTCCCGCCATCCGCACCATCTTTTTAAAAATCAAATATGCGCGAGTGGTGGAATTGGCAGACTCGCTAGATTCAGGTTCTAGTGTTCATTACGGACGTGCGGGTTCAAGTCCCGCCTCGCGCACCAAAGTGTTGAAACTCAAGGGGTTCTCCCTTGAGTTTTTTTACATTAGATTCCTTGTGGTGGTAGAGAACTAGATTTTTTAGAGATCAGAAAGCAGTGTTATTTTTTGCGCTTTACGAACAGCTTTCCTAATATAAATTCCCCTCTTTTTTCGCTTGCGTCAGAATGCAGGGCCGTTTCAAAAAATCTTTTCAAATGTGAAACATTTCCGCAGCCTGAATGATATAGTAGGTGAAAGGCTTTTCAAGGAGTATTCCATGCTGACAGAAGAACAGTTTGCGTATCTTGCAAAAAAGTATATGGACACGGTGTTCCGTCTGGCGCTCCACTACACCAAAAGCCGCTCGGAATCGGACGACATCACGCAGGAGGTGCTGCTCAAGCTCTACCGCACGGACAAACCGTTTGAGAGCGAGGACCACGTCAGGCACTGGCTCATCCGTGTTACGGTCAACGAGTGCAAGCGGGCGTTCCTCTCTCCGTGGAAGCGGACGGAGGCGATCGATGATTATGCCGAACAGCTTGCGTTCAAAACGCCGGAGCACAGCGAACTCTTTCATGCTGTGATGGCGCTGCCGCAGAAATACCGTGTGCCGATCTTTCTGCACTATTACGAGGGCTACTCCTGCGAGGAGATCTCCCAATTCCTCGGCATTCCCAACGCGACCGTCCGCACCCGATTGCGGCGCGGGCGGGAACAGCTCAAAACCGATCTTCAGGAGGCGAACAACGATGTTTGACGAAAACCTATATCAGGTGACGATCTCCGCGCTTCACGCCTCCGAAGACACACTTTCGGAGGTAATGAACATGACGCACAAGACGAAAAGAAGAGGCCGCCTGCGCACGACGGCGGTGCTTGCGGCGGTCATCGCGATCCTGTGCTGCATGGCGGCAGCTGCAGCGGCGCTTGGACTGGATCAGCGGTTGGCGGAGTACTTTGGAGCAACGGCGGAGCAGGAAGAGTTCCTCTCGACTGCGGCGGTCCCGATGAACATTGTGAAGCGGGACAGCGGCGCGGTGATGCGCATCGAGCAGGTCATCGCCGACCGCTATTGTGCGGCGGTCCTTATCGACTTTACCGCGCCGGAGGGGACAGTGCTGGATCAGGACTACTACGCATTCGATCGGAGCGTGTCCGCAACGTCCAGGGACGGAGTGAAAATGCAGACCTACGGCATTGGCTGGGAGGTATTGCCAAGCAGCACGGAGGATGAGACGGGCCGCCATGCCACGATCCTGATGACGATCCATTCTCTGAAAGGAGAATTCAACTTCATCGGTGCGAAGGTGAAGTTGACGCTCGATGGCCTGTATCGGGACAACTGGGGGGAAGAACTTGTTGTTCCCGGGCGCTGGAGCTGCACATTCACTCTGCCGGAGACCGATCCGGGACGCCTGTGCACGGTGAATGAGCCGATCGAGATCGAGGGAAAGAACGCTGTGCTGACGACGCTCTATGTCTCGCCGCTCTCGCTGACCTGCGAGATCAAGCAGGGAACGGATGATCTGAAAGAAACGGTTGAGCCCATCTACAGCGACGACGGGAAGGAGAGCATCGCTCCCGAGGTGACGCTGCAAAACGGCGAAACGGTCGGCGCGGCGGACTGGTTGTTCCTTATAACGAATTATGCCGATAAGCGCGGGCGCTACTGCTTCCGGATGGATGAAATTCTTGACCCGGAAACGGTGAGCAGTGTTTCCGTCTTCGGAGAGACGTTCTCCATCGAATGACGGGACGACAAATCGTATTTATGCAAAAAAGGGACCTCTGCATCAAGGCAGAGGCCCCTTTTTCCTGTTTTCACCGCAGCGCGTCCTTCATTTCCTTTACATACGCACCGATGTGCTCGGGCGCGTCCTTGCCGTACCGGGCGAGGAGCTTGACGATGGCGGAGCCGACGATCGCGCCGTCGGAGAGGTCGGCCATCCTCTTCGCCTGCTCGGGCGTGGAGATGCCAAAGCCGATGGCGCAGGGAATATCTGTGTTTTCCCGCACGAGGGAGACGATGGAGGCGAGGTCGGTCCTGATCTCGCTGCGCTCGCCCGTGACGCCGAGCGACGAGACGATATAGAGGAAGCCCTCGGCCTCGCGCGCGATCATCGCGATGCGGTTCTCCGACGTCGGTGCGATGAGGGAGACGAAGTCGACGCCGTACTTGCGGCACGCGGGGAGAAATTCTTCCTTTTCCTCATACGGCACGTCCGGCAGGATGAGCCCGTCGATGCCAACATCGCGGCAGTTGGACAAGAAGCACTCTGTGCCGTAGGAAAAGACGACATTCGCATACGTCATAAAAACCATGGGGATCGTCACGCCGCGCCGCAGCTCGCGCACGAGATCGAAAATCTTGTCGGTCGTTACGCCGCTTTGCAGGGCGCGCAGGTTAGCGGCCTGAATGACGGGTCCCTCCGCCGTGGGGTCGGAGAAGGGAATGCCGAGCTCGATGAGGTCGGCGCCGTTTTGCGCGGCAGCGCGGACGGCAGCCGCGGTCGTTTCAAGATCGGGGTCGCCACAGGTCAGAAAGGCGATGAACGCCTTGCCGTGGTCAAATGCTCTTGCAAGATCACTCATGAAGATCCTCCCCTCTGTAGCGGGCGATGGCGGCGCAGTCCTTGTCGCCGCGGCCGGAGATCGTGACGACAAGAAGCTGATCGCTCCCCATCGTGGGTGCGAGCTTTCGCGCGTAGGCGACGGCGTGGGCCGATTCGATGGCGGGAATGATGCCCTCCGTGCGGGCGAGGTATTCGAACGCCTGCACGGCCTCCTCATCGGTGATGGCAACATACTCTGCGCGGCCGATGTCGTGCAGGTACGCATGCTCAGGGCCGACGCCGGGGTAGTCGAGACCGGCGGAGATGGAATACACCGGCGCGATCTGACCGTACTCGTCCTGGCAGAAGTAGGACTTCATGCCGTGGAGTACGATCTGAAAGATATCGCCCTCGCGGATGTGGTGCTTGGCGGTTTCGACCATCGCGCAGAACTGCTCTTTGGAGAAGAGCGGCGTGACTTCGCCGAGGAGCCGCCCCGGCGCTTCCTGCTTCTTTTTGCCGGTTTTGAGGAGCGAGACGAGCTGCTCAAGCTCGAGCTTTGCCTTGTTGTAGCCGACCTCGACGTCGCTGAGCGCCATGTTGACGATGAGCACGATCTTCTGCCGCACATGATCGAAGGCGATGACCTTGTCAAAGAGCATCAAATCGACATCCTTGAAGCTGTCCTCGTCCTGCTCGCCGCAGCGGACGCTCGGCTCGCTGTATTTGAGATAATCGTAAGAAAAATACCCCACGAGCCCGCCGGTGAAGGAGGGGAGGTAGTCGAAGCGGGGGCTTCTGTAGCTTGATAGCAGCTCACGCAGGTATTGGGACGGATCGTCCGTGCGGACGGTGAGGCCGCCAGCCTTCATTTTGCCGTCAATGCACGTGATCTCGAGCTTTGGGTCGAAGCCCAAAAACGTGTAGCGGCCCCAGCGGTCGTCCGCCTGCTCGGATTCGAGCATGTAACAGTGGGTGGACACGTTCTTGAGGATGCGCATCGCTTCGATGGGGGTGATGAAGCCGGAAAGAATTTCGCAGCTCAGCGGGAGCACGTCGTACTGCTGCGTCGCGGCGATGTCTTTGACGGTTTCGAGCGGTGGCAGGATATGCATGAGTGACCTCCTGAAAAAGAAAAGCTCCTTTGGCGTTCTGCCAAAGGAGCTTATTGCGCAAACAAAAGCGCCCCCGACAGAACGGTACAGTCTGTCAAGGACGAATGCGATACGAGAGAAACGAACGATCCGCGGTGCCACCTTGAATTCACGGTTACCCGTGCGCTTGGCGGAGATACCATCATATCTCCCGGCAACTGACGTATGCCAACACGTTGCAGGATACTCTGCGCATCAAACGCATTTCGCTGCACCCTCAGCGGTCCATTTGACAATGTGTATCTTGCCTGATTTTCAGCATCGCAGGCTCTCTGTGAAGGCATCACTGCCGTTATCTCCGCTTCAACGGTTTGCGGTATTAACTTGAGCGGAAATATAGCACACCCCATCGGCAATGTCAATAGGGTGTGCATGATTTTTTGCAAAATTTCGGTTTTTTATTCCGCAGAGCGGCGAAGGATGTCGGCGACAAGCGCCTTGTCGAGCTGCGGGAAGGGGATGACCGGTTCGGGATGCTCGGGATGCTCCATGAGCAGTTTTTCCGCCCAGGACATGTTGTACCAGCGGCCGAACTTGTAGCCGCTGCGCGTGAACACGCCGATGCGGCGGAAGCCCATGTGCTCATGGAAGCGGATGCTGTTGTCCGTTAAATATTCGTCGTCCGCCCCCTGCGGCTCGCCGATGCAGGCATAGAGATTATAGATGTTCTGCGCGAGCGACAGCTCCTCAATCGCGCGGTAGAAGCGCTTGCCGAGACCGTGCTTGCGCGCGTCGGGGGCGAGATAGATCGTCGACTCTGCACAGTGGTCGTAGGCCTTACGCGCGATGAACGTGTGCGTATAGGCGTAGCCGAGGAGCTGGCCATTTTCATCCTCCGCGACGAGATAAGGGTATTTGCGCGAGATATCCGCGATGCGGCGGCGGAATTCGTCGAGCGACGGTACGTCGTATTCAAACGAGATGGCCGTCTTTTCGACGTACGGCGCATAGATGCTCAGAAGCGCGGGAGCGTCGTCAAGCGTGGCGAGGCGGAAGCGGAACGCAGGAGAAGACATAGAGTCACCTTTCAAATCCGTGCACCCAGTCAGAGCGCAGGTAATAAATGAGATAGATGGTGGAGCTGATCGCCCAGGTGAGGGGATACGCCCAGTAGATGTAGCCGATCTCGCCGATGAAGTGGACGACGAGCATGATGTAGATGATGCGGATGACGCACCAGACGGAGAGCATGATCATCATCGGCACGACCGCGCGGCCCGCGCCGCGGCAGACCGCCGCGATAGAGTGCGAAAACGCCAGCAGGCAGTAGAACAGTGCCACCGTGCGCGCCTGTTGCACGCCGAGGGCGACAACGCCGGGGGTGCTGTCGAAAAGGGAAATGAGCTGACTTGCCCAGATGTAATAGCACAGGCCGATGAGCTCGGCCATCACGACGGCGATGATGATACAGAACCGCGCGCCGCGCTTGGCGCGGTCATACTGCTTGGCGCCGAGGTTCTGACCAACGAACGTGGTGCAGGCCATCGTGAAGCTCGTGATGGGCAGAAAGGCGAAGCCTTCGATCTTGCAGTGCGCGCCGTAGGCCGCCATCGCGAGCATGCCGAACGAGTTGATCTGCGACTGGACGATGACATTGGCAAGGCCAATGACGCAGTTCTGGATGCCGGAGGGGAGACCGTATCGCACGATCTCGCCGAGCATGCCGGTGTGGAAGCGGATGTTGCGCGGCGTGACGGTGTAGACCTCGCCCTTTTTGAGCAGGTGGATGAGGCAGAGCACGCAGCTCGTCCCCTGGGAGAGGACAGTCGCCACCGCGGCAGACCAGACGCCCCAGCGGAACGCGCCGATGAACAGCAGGTCGAGCGCGATGTTGACGAGCGACGAAATGATCAGATAGTGCAGGGGCCTCCGGCTGTCGCCGAGGGCGTTAAGAATGCTCGTGCACATGTTGTAGAGCACCGTTGCCAGCACGCCGAGGAAGTAGTAGCGGAAGTATTCGACCGCCTGCGGCATGACCTGCGCGTCGGTGTTCATCCAGACCAAAAACGTCGGCGTGAGGAATACGCCGATGAGCGTCAGCAGTGTGCCCGACACGATACCGAACGCCAGGTTCGTGTGGACGGCGCGCGAGACGTTTTCATAGTCGCCCGCGCCGAAGTACTTTGAGATCGCGACGCCCGCGCCCATGGCTGTGCCGATAAAGAGGCTTGTGAGCAGCATGATGAGCGTGCCGGACGAGCTGACAGCGGCAAAGGCGTTCGTGCCGAGGTATTTGCCCACAATGAACGCGTCCGCCGTGCTGTATAGCTGCTGGAAGACCTGACTGATGAAGATCGGCAGCGCAAAGCGCAAAATCAGCGAGACGGGGCTGCCCTCCGTCATGTTCTGCACGGTCTGCCTTGCCGGAACTGTCTGCGCCATGCGCACCTCTCTTTCTCTGTCCCGCAGCGGGACGAATCTCTCATTTTTTGACGAAAAAGGAAAAGCGCCGCAGGAGCGGTGCTTTTCCTCAATCCCTGAAGAAACAGCAGATGAAAATTCTACAAAATCTTGACGGGTCCATTATATAGTTGTGTGGAACGAAAGTCAACCTTGCCGTTTACAGCACAAGGTTCAAAAGTGCAGGCGTGACGTACGTCTCGATGAGCGCGGCCACCAGCAGCAGCGGCACAGAGAATGTCAAAAAGACGCGGATGCAGTCCAGCACACGGCGGAAAAAGGGCGTATCGCTCTTTTTGAGGATCCGTTCCGTCCCCGTGCGGCAGATGAGAAGGCCCAGCGCGCAGGATAAGATCAGCGCGGACAGCTCAAAAATGCCGTGGGGCAAAACGCCGAGAACATACACACCGAGACCGATGCCCTGCTGCTGATAGATGGCGGCGAACGCGCCGAGCATCAGCGCATTCGTGCCGAGCGCGAGCGCACTGAGCGGCAGGAACGGGATGAGCCCGTAGAGCATCGAGAGGAGGGACGCCGTGATGTTGTTGAAAAACAGCGTCGCCATCATCTGCGACTGGGGAACATCGTCGGTAAGTCCCAGCTGCTCGACCTGCGCGGCGAAGTTTTGAAGCGTCTGCTGCGCCATGTCGGGGAAGAGCATCCCTGCGGCGAAGCCAAGAAGCACCAGCACGCCAAACGCGGCGGCGGTGTTCAAAAATTCCCGCTTGATGAGATCGCGCGAGAGCGTAGGGCAGAGTTCGAAGATCATGCCAGCTTGGCGATACCGGCCTTGACGCGCCTGATCGTCTCCTCACGGCCGAGGATATGGCAAATTTCGACAGCGCCGCCGGGCGTGACGAGCTTGCCCGCAACGGCGATGCGCAGCGGCCACATGAGCGTCGCGTTCTTCACGCCGAGCTCCTCGGCAAATGAGACGAGCATGTCATGGATGGCGTCGTTCGTCCACGCGGGAAGGCTCTCGAGCTTGGGCAGGACCTTATTGAGCATGTCGAGCGAGACCTCGCTGTTGGTCTTGGACTTCTTGTTCGTGTAGAACTCAACGCCGTACTCGGGAAGAGCATCGAAGAAGTCGACCTTTTCGGGAATATCGGTGAGCTTTTCGCAGCGGGCCTGTAAGAGTGCTGCGATCTCACCGACGGAGTACGCTTCGTTCTTGACGGCCTGACGGATGTAAGGCTCGGCAACTTTACAGAATTCCTCGGGCGGGAGATTGCGCAGATAATTCGCGTTGAAATACGTCAGCTTTTCGATATCGAAAATGGCAGGGGACTTGGAGATGCCGCCGATGTCGAACGCCCCTACCAGCTCGTCGAGCGTGAAGAACTCCTGCTCGCTCTGCTCGCCGCGCGGCGACCAGCCGAGCAGCGCCACATAGTTGAGGATGGCGGGCGTCAGGTAGCCCTGCGCCTTGAGGTCTTCATAGCTCGGGTCGCCGTTGCGTTTACTCATCTTATGCTGCGCGTCGCGCATGACGGGGGAGCAGTGCACGTAGGTCGGCACCTCCCAGCCGAAGCCCTCGTAGAGGAGGTTGTACTTCGGGGCGGAGGAGAGATATTCGCTGCCGCGCACGACATGGGTGATGCCCATGAGGTGGTCGTCGATGACGTTGGCAAAGTTGTAGGTCGGCAGACCGTCGCGCTTCAAGAGTACCTGATCGTCGAGCGTCTTATTCTCCACCGTGATGTCGCCAAAGCTTGCATCGTGGAAGGTCGTGGTGCCGTCCTTCGGGATACGCTGGCGAATGACGTAGGGCTCGCCCGCGGCGACGCGCGCCTTGGCCTCTTCGAGCGGCAGGTCGCGGCAGGGATCGTCCGCGCGGTCAAATTCGCCGCTGTCCTCCTCGCTCTCGGCCTTTTCGCAGAAGCAGTAGTAGGCGTGGCCGCGCTCGACTAAAAGCTCGGCGTACCTGCCGTAGGTGTCGCGGCGCTCGCTCTGGATATACGGGGCGACGGGGCCGCCGACGTCGGGGCCTTCATCGTGGGAAAGGCCGCATTCCGCCATCGTGCGGTAGATGACGTCCGTTGCGCCCTCGACGAGACGCCCCTGGTCGGTATCCTCGATGCGGAGAATGAACGTGCCGTTTGCGTGGCGGGCGATCAGATAGGTGTAGAGCGCGGTGCGCAGGTTGCCCACGTGCATATAGCCCGTGGGGGAGGGAGCGAAGCGCGTGCGCACCTTACCGTGCGGGATCTTCGCTTCCATTTCCTCAAAATACTTCATGTCGATGGACATAGATGACCTCCTGAAGTGAAATCAAAATAAAGATAGCTTATTACACCATATTTTGACCGAAAAGTCAACGAACGCACGACGCTCTTTTTCACCGGAATATGCTTGTATTTTGAAAAGGGGTATGGTAACATAACAAATTGGGTCGATAGCTGCGCCAAAACGGCGCAATTCGAGATAAAATGAGAAAAACAAACAGATCGGAGAAAAAACGATGGAAAACATGGAAAATGCGGCGCGCAAGAAAGTGATGCTGTCCGGCATTCAGCCCAGCGGCGATCTGACCCTCGGGTCCTACCTCGGCGCGATCAAGAACTGGGCGGAGCGCGACGAGGAATTTGACAACTACTACTTCATGGCCGATATGCACTCGATCACCGTGCGTCAGGACCCTGCGGCGCTGCGCCGCCGCACGCTCGAGCAGCTGGCGCAGTACATCGCCTGCGGCCTGGACCCCGAGAAGAACACGCTGTTCATCCAGTCCCACGTGCCGCAGCACGCCGAGCTCGGCTGGGTCCTGAACTGCTATACGATGTTCGGCGAGCTCTCGCGCATGACGCAGTTTAAGGACAAGTCCGCCAAGAACAGCGAGAACATCAACGGCGGTCTCTTCACCTATCCTGCGCTGATGGCGGCGGATATCCTGCTCTATCAGCCCGACTATGTCCCTGTGGGCGAGGATCAGAAGCAGCATGTCGAGCTCTGCCGCAACATCGTCCAGCGCTTCAACGGCATCTATGGCGACGTCTTCAAGATGCCCGAGCCGTACATTCCCAAGGTCGGTGCGCGCGTGATGAGCCTGAGCGACCCGGGAGCCAAGATGTCGAAGTCCGATAAGGACCCCAACGGCTCCATTTACCTGATGGAAAAGCCCGAGGATATCCTGCGCAAGTTCAAGCGCGCCGTGACCGACAGCGACACGGAAAACTGCGTGCGCTATGATCCCACGAACAAGCCCGGCGTTGCGAACCTGATGACTATCTACTCCGCCGTGACGGGCAAGAGCTTTGACGAGATCGAGCAGGAGTTCGCCGGTAAGGGCTACGGCGCGTTCAAGCCCGCCGTGGGCGAGGCCGTCGTTGAAACCCTGCGCCCCATCCGCGAGGAGGCCACGCGCATTTTGGGCGACAAGGCGTATCTCGAGTCCGTGTATCGCGCGGGCGCACAGAAGGCGTCTTACGTGGCAGAAAAAACGCTGCGCAAGGTCTACAAGAAGGTCGGCTTTGTCGCGCGCTGATTAAAGGGTGGAGAACATGAACGGAATTCCGAAAGAGTTATTGCTGAGCGTCGGCGGCGCGCTGCTGTGCGCGTTTGCCGTCAGCTTTCTGATGTGCCCGCTCGTCAAGTCGTTTGCCTATAAGATCGGCGCGATCGACGTGCCGAAGGACAACCGCCGCATGCACAAAAAGCCCGTACCGCGCCTCGGCGGCCTCGCGATTTTCCTCGGCTTTATCGTGAGCATGCTGCTGTTCGTCAAGGTCGACCATCAGTTACAGGGCATTTTGCTGGGCGCATCCATCATTGTTGTTTTGGGCGTAGTGGACGATATGTCCCCGCTGCGCGCGTATTTTAAGTTCTGCGTGCAGATCTTCGCGGCGCTCGTCGCCGTGTTCCACGGCGTCGTGATCCAGATGCTCTCCAACCCGAACGTCTTTGCTGAAAGCCCGTATTGGGACCTCGGCTGGCTGTCCATCCCCATCACAGTCTTGTGGATCGTCGGTATCACGAACGCCGTCAACCTCATCGACGGCCTCGACGGCCTTGCCTGCGGCGTTTCGACCATCAGCGCCATTTCGATGCTCGTCATCGCGCTGCTCGTCTCTGAAAGCGATGTGGCGCTCGTGATGGCCGCGCTTGTGGGTGCGTGCCTCGGTTTCATGCCGTACAACAAGAATCCGGCCAAGATGTTTATGGGCGACACGGGCTCGACGTTCCTTGGCTACATCCTTGCGACGATCTCGATCCAGGGCCTTTTCAAGTATTACGCCATCGTGTCGTTCGCGGTGCCGTTCCTGATCCTGGGCCTGCCGATGTTCGACACGCTCTTTGCCATCATCCGCCGCCTTGCCCACGGGCAGAACCCGATGGCGCCTGACCGCGGCCACATCCACCACCGCCTCATCGACATGGGCCTCAACCAGAAGCAGGCCGTCGCGGCGCTGTACGTTATCAGCAGTATCCTCGGACTTTCCGCCGTGGTGCTGACGTCGAGCGACGCGATCAAGGCGATGCTCTTTCTGATGGCGCTGGCGGTGGCGGCGTTCCTCGCCTCGCGCGTCATCTTCCGCCGCGATATCGACAAGGCATTGCAGGCGGAAAAGGCCGCGGCAGAGGAGAAGAGCACAGAGACCGCCACACCGGCGGAAACCGTGCCTGCGGAACCTGAAGAAGAATCCAACGAAAAGAAAAAAGAGGAAGCATAAATGGAAAAACTGCGCATTATGAGCGTGTTCGGCACGCGGCCCGAGGCCATCAAGATGGCTCCGCTCGTCAAGGAGCTTGCCTCGCGCGACGAGATCGAGAGCCTTTGCTGCGTGACGGCGCAGCACCGCGAAATGCTCGATAGCGTGATGGAGGTCTTCGACCTCAAGGCCGACTGCGACCTTGATATTATGACCCCGCGGCAGACGCTCTCGACCATCACGAGCAAGTGTCTGCTCGGTATGGACGACGCCATTGAGCAATTAAAGCCTGACATGATCTTAGTCCACGGCGACACGAGCACGACGTTTGCCGGTGCGCTCTCGGCCTTTTACCACAAGGTGCCCGTCGGACATGTGGAGGCGGGCCTTCGCACCTACGACAAATACTCCCCGTTCCCCGAGGAGATGAACCGCAAGCTCGTCACGGCCATCGCCGACCTCTATTTCTGCCCGACGAAAAATAACCGCGAGAACTTACTCAAAGAGGGCGTGACCGAGGGCCTTTTCATCACGGGCAATACGGTCATTGACGCACTGAAAACAACGGTGCGCAAGGACTACCGCTTTACAACAGAACTGCTCAACGAGCTGGACTATTCAAGAAAGGTCGTGCTCGTGACGTGCCACCGCCGCGAGAATTACGGCCAGCCCATGGAGAACATCATGACCGCGCTGCGCGACATCGCCCTCCAGAACGAGGACTGCGAGCTTGTCTATCCCGTGCACCTCAGCCCCGTCGTGCGCGAGAACGCGCAGAAGTTCCTTGCCGGTACGCCGCGCGTGCATTTGATCGACCCGCTGAGCGCGGACGAGATGCACAATCTTATGGCGCGCTGCTACATGGTGATGACCGACAGCGGCGGACTCCAGGAGGAGGCCCCTGCGCTCGGCAAGCCCGTCCTTGTCATGCGCAAAGAGACCGAGCGTCCCGAGGCGGTCGTCGCCGGCACGGTGAAGCTCTGCGGCGTCGAGTACGACGACGTGCTGCGCATGGGCAACGAGCTTCTTCGCAGCAGGGAGGCGTACGACGCGATGGCGCACGCCGTCAACCCCTATGGCGACGGCCACGCCTGCGCACGCATCGCCGACGCGATTTTGTGGCACTTTGGCCGCCGGAGCGAGCGCCCCGCGGATTTTAACGCCTGATTTTGACGGAATGAAAGAAGGGAGTGGAGCGGAATGAGAAAGCGGAGGGTGACGCCCATTGGCGCTGCTTTCGTCGCGCTCGTTTTGCTGGTGCTCCTGTTTGTGGTGCGCGGCGCGCTGCACCGTCCCGCGCACGTCGTGCTGCCGCAGGATGCGAGCAGTAGCGATGTGAGCGACGCGTCGCTCGACGACAGCGCCGTGGGCCGCATCGCCGTGCGGCCCGACACGGTGCAGTCCGCCATCGCGACGCTTGAACGTCCCGCGCGCTACTCACGCGCCATCACGATCGAGCGCTACTATTCCGGCGGCAGCGGCGTCGACCGCAGCAGTGTCAGCGTCGACGGAGCGTGGATGCGCGTCGACACCGAGCAGGCGAGCGGCGCGCAGAGCCACACGATCTCCAACGGGGAAAGAACGTGGGTCTGGTACGGCGGCAGCGAGCTCTATTACGAGAGCGCCGCAGCCTTCACCGCCGACGAGGAGCAGGGCATCCCGACGTATGAGGACATCCTGCGCCTTGACAAAAAGCGCATCGCCGCGGCGGATTACCGCCTGCTCGACACCGTGGACTGCATCTTTGTGGAAACTGCCGCCGATGACGGCGGCTACATTGAGCGCTACTGGGTCAGCGTGAGCAACGGCCTTCTCTGCGCGGCGGAAAAATTGCAGGGCGAGGATGTCGTCTACCGCATGGCGGGCATGAGCGTCGACAGCGGGAACGTGGCGGAGAACGCCTTTACGCTGCCGGACGGCACAGTGCTCCACGAAGGTGCGCTCGACGGCGCAAACCGGTAAAAGAAACTGAAAAGGCCGTCCGAAGATCGTTCTTCGGACGGCCTTTTTGTCAAAATATGTCATAAAATGAGCAGCAGCCCCAGCGCGACTAAAAGCTCGTCGTCCGCTTTTTCCTCAAAGAGGAAAAAGAGAATGAGCAGCAGCAAAATGTCCGCCGTGTCCACGCCCTTGAGCGGTAATTTGTCGAGGATGCGCGAGAAAAACTGCGACGCCTCCTGACTGATCGGCGGCGGAGGGGGAGCGCCCCCCTGCGGCGGCCTTGGCGGCGGTGCGTTTCCACCGGAGGGCGGCGGGGGAGGCGGCCGGCCATCACGCGGCGGTTCGCCGCGCGGCGCGTCCTGCATCGGCATGCGGGTGTAGACGCCGTCGTCGTTGCGCAGATAGCGGTTATACATTGCGCGGCCCCCCTTCGCTGAGGAGCAGCGTCTTCCCCAGGTGGATGAAGCGCGCGAGCTGTGCCGCGCGCTCGACCTTGTCCTGCCGCTCCGGCTTCAAAAATGGGCGCAGCGCGCGCAAAAACGCGGCGGTCTCGCCGCTTTCGGGCCGATTGAGCTGCGAGAGCACGGGCAGCAGCTTGGCGATCATGCCGGGGTCAATGCCGCCGAGCAGCGACGAAAGATCACCCATCGGATCGCCCTGCGGCGGTGGCGGCGTGGGAGCAGACGGCGCAGGACCGGCCGCACCGCCCGCGGGCGGGGGAGGCGGCGCGCTGCCGCCGGACTGCCCCATCTGCTGCGACAGATTTTGCGCCATGTTCATCACCTGCGCCATGGCGTCCGGATCGGAGAGCAGGGTATTCAGTTTTTCCTCCCACTCGCTCATCGTGACGCCCTCCCGCGGTTTTTATTTTTTTGCGCTGTCGTTGATGCGGTTCATAATGGCCATGCCCTCGGGACTTTTCATCAGGTTCGAGAGCATTGTGGCCAACTCTTTCGTGTTGCCCGCCGCGGCATTCTGCGCCGCGTGATTGAGCGCCGCGCCGCCATCCTGAGAGGTGAGCATCTGCATGAGCCTTTGCCCGTCGCCCGATTGCAGGAGCGACTGCGCTATGGCAGGATTGCGCTTGAACTTGTCGATGAGCTGCTGCGTGCTGTGATCCATAGCTGTGCCTCCGTTTCCTGTCTTTCAAGGCAGTATATGAGAGGGACGCGGCAGTTGTGCCGCCGCAGCGGCGAAATTTTTTGAAAAATTTTCCGAACCCGTGAAAGAAAACGCCCTGCCCGCGCACATGTATGGTGTAAGGCCTTTGAGGAGAGAAACATATATGTTTTCAAACGAAGCATTTGCCCAAAATGCAGAAAAGTACATGGACACGGTCTTTCGCGTGGCCTACGGCTGGCTCAAAAACCCGGACGACGCCAACGATGTGACACAGGACGTATTGATAGAGCTGTACAAAACAGATAAAGCGTTCGAGTCGGACGCCCATTTGAAAAACTGGCTCATCCGCGTCACCGTCAATCGCTGCAAGATGCTCTTCCGCTCGCCGTGGCGCCGGCACGAGGACATCGACGACTATGCCGAGACATTGTCCTTCGAGCAGCCGCGGGACGGCGAGCTCTTCAAAGCCGTGATGGCGCTCGACAAAAAATACCGCGTGCCGCTGCTGCTCTTCTATTACGAGGGGTATACAACAGCGGAGGCTGCGTCGATGCTCGGCATTCCCGAAAAGACCGTCAGCACAAGACTTTACCGCGCAAGGGCGAAGCTCAGAACGATTTTGGAGGAGGAGTAAAGCAATGACAGAAAAAGAGAGATTTCAACGCGCATTCGCACCGCTGCACGCCTCCCCGGACACGATGACGGAGGTAATGAAGATGACAGAACGGAAAACGAAACGGCCCGCACTGCGCCGCGCCGCGACCATCGGCCTCGCGGCCGCGCTCGTGCTGGCGCTCGGCAGCGTCGCCTATGCCTCGGACCTCGGCGGCATTCAGCGCACAGTGCAGCTTTGGCTCAACGGTGAGATGACGGACGCAACGCTGACGGTAAACGAGGGAAGCTACACCCTGCGCTATCCGGACAAGGACGGCACCGAGCACGAAAGGGGCGGCGGTGGCATTGCCATCGAAGACGACGGCACGGAGCGGGCGCTGACGGAGGAAGAGATGTTAGAGCATCTCAACGCGCCCGAGGTCGAAGAGCGCGAGGACGGCACGGTCACGGTCTACTACCTCGACCAGAAGCTCGACGTCACGGACAAGTTCGACGAGGACGGCGTCTGCTACGTGCAGCTTGAGGGCGGCGAGAAGACGATCTACATGACCATCAAGCGCGGCAACGGCTACGCAACGAGCACGACAAAGTACATCCTGCCAAGCGAATTCAACAACTGAAAGAAAAACGAGAAAGGTTCCGCACAGCATCGCTGTGCGGAACCTTTCTCCTATTGGGGAAAACCTCGCAGAGTTTCGTGCCCGCAGGCACGAAATAAAATCAGATTGTTTTTCGCCGCGGCGTGTACGTGGTGAAAAACACCTCTCGCGGAGCGTGTGTCGAGCTGCCATATTGGCGGCGAGGCACGGAGCGCAGCGCGGCCTTCTCCAAAAAGCGGCAAAGCCGCTTTTTGGAAGATATTATTTCTGCGCCTTGCCGTAGTCGCAGTCTTTTCTAAGCGGGCAGCCGTCGCAGTTGGCTTTGCGGGCGGTGCAGCGGTCGCGGCCGAACAGCACCAGTCGGTGGCAGAAGTCGTTCGACTCCTCCGGCGGCAGGATGGCGCGCAGCTGCTTTTCGACGCTCAGCGGGTCCTTGCTGCCGTCCGTCAGGCCGAGGCGGCCCGTGATGCGGATGCAGTGCGTGTCGCACACGTAGGCGGGCTGGCCGTAGACGTCACCGAGGATCAGGTTCGCCGTTTTGCGCCCGATGCCGGGGAGGGCTGTGAGCTCCTCCATCGTGCCGGGGACCTTGCCGCCGTACTTTTCGAGCAGGATCTTCGCGCACTCGACGATGTCCTTCGACTTCGTGTTGTAAAATCCGCAGGAGCGGATCGCGTCGCCGACCTCTTCATACGTCGCGTTCGCGAAGGCCTCAAGCGTCGGGAACTTCTGATAGAGCGACGGCGTGACCATGTTCACGCGCGCGTCGGTGCACTGGGCGGAAAGGCGCACGGCGAACAGAAGCTCGTAGTCCTTTTTATATTCGAGCGAGCAGCGCGCGTTGGGGTAGAGGACCTTCAGCTCCTCCACGATGCGGCGGACGGCGGCTTTGGATTTCATGGCGAAACCTCCTGCGTTTCATCGATACTGCCGACAGTATAGCACAAAGACACGGAAAAATCGACAGAAAAAGTCTGTGCAGTGAAGAAAAAATGTGCTATAATCATTCCATCTGTGAAAAAGGAGGCTTGTGCGATGCGGCTACTATTCAAGCAGCGCTTTTTTTCGTGGTTCGACAGCTACGATATCTACGATGAGGACGGCAACACCGTCTTTACGGTCGAGGGCAAGCTCGCCTGGGGGCATTGCCTGCACATTCTGAACGCCATGGGCGATCACATCGGAACGGTGCAGCAGCGGGTGCTGACCTTCCTCCCGAAGTTTGAACTCTACATCGGCAAGCTGTATTACGGCTGCATCTGCAAGGAATTTACCTTTTTCGCCCCGCGCTTCACGCTTGAGTGCAGCGACTGGGAAGTGAACGGCAGCTTCATGGAGTGGGACTACACGATCGACAGCGCCTCGCGCGGCTGTATCGCGACGATCACGAAGGAGTTTTTTCACTGGACGGACACCTACGTCATTGACGTCGCCGATCCCAAGGACGCGCTGGGCGCGCTGATGGTCGTGCTGGCGATCGACGCGGAAAAATGCAGCAGGAACAACTGATATGAGTGAAAAGAGACCTTTGGCGGATGAGATCCGCCCGCTGACGCTCGACGAGGTCGTGGGTCAGAAGCACTTGCTTGGAAAGGGCGCGCTGCTGCGCCGACTCATCGAGTCCGGCTCAAGCGCGAATATGATCTTCTACGGCCCGTCCGGCACGGGCAAGACGACGATCGCGAACATCATCGCGAACCGCACGAATAAGACCCTGTACCGCCTGAACGCGACGACCGCGAGCCTTCAGGATGTCAAGAGCATTATCTCCGATGTCGGCACGATGATGGCACCGGGCGGCATTCTGCTCTACCTCGACGAAATTCAGTATTTCAACAAAAAGCAGCAGCAGAGCCTGCTCGAATTCATGGAAAACGGCTCTATCACGCTGATCGCGTCGACAACGGAGAACCCGTATTTTTACGTTTACGGCGCGCTTTTATCCCGTTCGACGGTGTTTGAGTTCAAAAACGTCAGCGCGGAGGAGATCATCCCCGCAGTCGAGCGCGCGCTCGGCATTTTGAAAGAGCGCAGCGAGCTGCCGCTTTCCTGGGAGGACGACGTGCCGCGCGTCATCGCGCAGCAGTGCGGCGGCGATGTGCGCAAGGCCGTGAGCGCGTGTGAGCTTTTATATGAGGCGGCGGACGTCACGAACGGCGAACTTTTGCTGAAAAGTGAAGACGCCTTACAGGTCGCGCAGCGCAGTGCCATGCGCTACGACAAGGGCGGTGACGCGATGTACGACTGCGCGAGCGCGCTGATGAAGTCGCTGCGCGGCAGCGACCCCGACGCGGCGCTCCACTACCTCGCAAGATTTTTAGAGGCGGGTGATCTGGTCACGCCATGCAGGAGGTTACTCTGCTCGGCGAGCGAGGACGTCGGCATGGCCTATCCGCAGGCTATCGCCATCGTCAAGGCCTGCGTCGACACCGCGATGCAGCTCGGCCTTCCCGAAGCGCAGCTGCCGTTGGCGCAGGCGGCGGTGCTGCTCGCCACCGCACCGAAGTCCAACAGCGTGATCGAGGGCATCGGCGCTGCCTGGGCGGACGTGAAGGCGGGAAAGAGCGGCAACTTCCCGCGCTGCCTCCAGAATGTCCACGCCGATTCGACCGGCGGCGCGCAGGGGCAGAACTACAAGTACCCGCACGCCTACCCGAACCATTGGGTAAAGCAGCAATATCTGCCCGACGAGCTCAAAAACGTGCAGTACTACCACTACGGCGACAACAAGGTCGAGCGCGCTGCCGCGCAGTACTGGGAAGCGATCAAGGGGTGAGCACATGGACTTGAGGTTGAACGATATTGTCGAAATGAAGAAGCCGCATCCCTGCGGCGAAAAGCTCTGGCTTGTGACGCGCGTGGGCATGGACATCAAGCTCAAATGCAGGCGCTGCGGCCACGAGGTGATGCTCCCGCGCGCCAAGGCGGAAAAGGGCATCAAGAAAATCGTAGAAAGGGAGGAACCCCATGAATAAGAAGACGAGAGCCGTCGCGATCCTGCTGGTCGCGGTGATGATCTTATCGCTCGTTGCATCGATGGTTATTCCGTATTTATAAAATACAGCGCGATAGCGCTGCACATTATTCCCTGCGCCGCGCAGGGGAGCGAGTCAAAGGGGCCATTCTCTTTCGTGAAAGAGAATGGCCCCTTTGGAACCCCAAGAGAAAGACTTAGATTGGCAGTCTCAGGCTTGGATGACTTTTATGCCTCCGGAATGAAAATGCCTGCGCGCGGCGTTGCCGCGTTAGCATTGCTATACGATTTGAGTTGCTTCTATTATCCGCTGTTGATCTGCCTATCTTGTAGGAGTGCAGCCTAATTTCCGTCTACCGCCAGTCTCCACAATGCGGCGAGCGCAGCAATGCCGCTATTTCGCACGCAGTCTGCCGCCGTTCTACCGTCACTCGCGCCTCACGGCAGTAAGGCGCGGTTGAGAGTGGTCACGAATTGCAGGGGTTCATGGCGAAGCCATGTACACCGCACTTACATTGCGCAGCGCGTGCAGTTCTTCAAGATAAAAACTGCCAATGTGCGGGGTCGAGGGGGAAGGCCCCCCGTCCTTTCTCTTGGGGGTGTAAGGGGGATATTCTCTTTCGAGAAAGAGAATATCCCCCTTATCCGCGTCCCCCACACGGTGTGGGGAAAACCCCGCAGCGCTTTTGCGCTGCCATTTTATCCCGCGAGGGAAAAGATAAGAAAAGGGCATCTTTCGCCCTTTTCTTTTTTTGTCCATTGCTATAATGGACTTCCATTGAGGGAGGTGTGCCATGGTCATCTACATAGAAAGCGTCTTCGCGTTCAACGTTCTCGTCGACTATCTGCTGCTGTTTGGTGCGGCGAGAGTCGCAGGGCGGACAGTCGCGCGGAGAAGACTTTTGCTCGGCGCGGCGGTCGGCGGTATTTATGCGGCAGTGCAGCTCTTTTTGCCGAAAAGCGTCGTTTTGTTGCTGCTTGGGCTCGCTTTGATGGGCGCGGCGGCGTATCGCGGCAGTGGGCGGGCGGTCAAGCTGACGCTGCTGTTTTTCCTTGCCTCGTGCGGCCTCGCTGGCGTGGTGATGCTCTTAGGGCAGAGTCTGGGGTCGATGGCGCGCCTTGCGCGCGGCGTGGTGACAGCAGACCTGCCGTGGGGCGTCTTCCTGATCGCGGCGGGGACGTCGTATTTGCTGCTTTCCGTCGTGTTCCGCTACGGCGCGGCGCGGACAGGGAGCGAGACGGCGGATGTGGTCATCGCCTATCGAGGAAAAACGGCCCGCGTGCGGCTGCTGCGCGACACGGGAAACACGCTCTGTGACCCTGTGACGGGCCTCGGCGTGCCGGTCATCGACCGTCACGCACTGGGAGACCTCATCAGCGAAGAAGAGACCGCGACGCTGCCGCATATTGCGTATTGCAGCGTGGGCAATGCGGATGGAACGCTGCCGCTGCTGCGCTGTGAAGCAATAACAGTTGACGGAATCAAACTCGGCTCGCGTGCCGTTGCCCTGGCGGAGCACCCGCTCGGCGACGGCGGTGCATATGCGGGACTGTGGTGCGAAGGATGCGAAAAGGGGGAGAAGCATGGAGAGCTTGCTCAAAACGCTGTGGCGTAGACTGCGCTTTTATCTCATCGACTGGGGGCTCATCGCGCGGCGGGGAATTTTCTACATCGGCGGCAGCGATACGCTCCCGCCGCCGCTCGAGCGGGAGAAGGAAGCTGAGCTCATCGCGCGCATGGATGAAGGCGACGAGAGCGTGCGCGGCACGCTCATTGAGCACAACCTGCGGCTTGTCGCCTACATCGCGCGCCGGTTTGAAAATACCGGCATCAACATCGAAGACCTCATCTCCATCGGTACGATCGGGCTCATCAAGGCAGTGAACACGTACCGCAGCGACAAGAACATCAAGCTCGCGACCTACGCCTCGCGCTGCATTGAAAATGAGATACTCATGCACCTGCGCAAGACCGCGCCGCAGAAGTCCGAGGTCAGCTTTGACGAGCCGCTCAACACCGACTGGGACGGAAACGAGCTGCTGCTCTCCGACATTCTCGGCACCGACGAGGACCTTGTCTTGAAGCCCATTGAGGACGATGTCGACCGCCAACTCCTGATGGACGCGGTCGACAAGCTGACCGCGAGGGAGAGAACAATCATCACGCTGCGCTTTGGCCTCGGTGGACGGGAGGAAAAGACGCAGAAGGAGGTCGCCGACCTGATGGGCATTTCGCAGAGCTATATCTCGCGCCTTGAGAAGCGGATCATCGTGCGGCTGAAGAAGGAAATCCTCAAAATGAGTTGACAAGCGGCGCAAAAAACGGTATGATTCAGCGTGACAAATGCGAAGAAGAGGAGCAGTATCCGCATCTGAAAGCGAAGAGAGAGGGCGGCCGGTGTAAGCCCTTGTGCAGGATGTGGGGAAGTCGCCTTGGAGCTGCCGCGCTGAAAAGAGAGTAAGCCGGACGGGAACTCCCGTTACAGAGGCATGAGTGTCCGCACAATGCGGGAATCCAGGTGGTACCACGGTCATTGATCGCCCTGAGCAGTCAAAGCTGCTCAGGGCGTTTTTATTTTGGGGAGGGGACAATGGAACAGTATGTCTTTGCGCCCACGGTCTGCGGGGCGGAGCTGGAGGAAGAACTCGCCGCGGCGCTCGAAAAGCGGATGGAGATCTTCTCGCGCGCATCGCTGCCGAAGATGTGGAACGTGACGGATGGCCTGAATCGCTATGCGGCGCGGGGCAGCGGCCGGAAGGGAATTTTACGGAAGACCCTTCCGTGGGTCCTGATCCTCGCGGGACTTTTTCTGGCGATCCCGGGGGTGATGGAGCCAAAGGAGCTGCGCACACTGATCATTGCGGGCGCCTTCTTTATGTTATTGGGCATTTCAAGCCTTCTGCGGCAGCGCCCTGCGCGGAGGAAAGGCTCGTTCCGCCGAGCGGCGGCTGGAATGTTGCAAAATACGAGCGGCCTTGCGGAAGCGAGCGTGCAGGTCGTTTTTGACGACGAGGGGATGAAGGTCATCACGCAGGACAGTACGCGCACCGTGCCGTATGAAGAGATGGAAATGCTCATCGAAACGCCGCAGCTGTATCTTTTGACCTACGGCGGGAAGGCGACGCTTTTGCAGAAGAAGGATCTGACGGGCGATGCGGAAGCGTTCGTCGGATTTTTGAGCGCTCATGCGCTGAGCGTATACCAAACGGAAGATCAATAAAATCATTATTAGAGATTCAAGATAGGAGTAAACCAATGAAAGAATTACCGAAAGTGTATGAGCCCCAGCAGGTCGAAGGCCGCGTCTATCAGATGTGGATGGACCACGACTGCTTCAAGGCCGAGCCCGACCCGGACAAAAAGCCGTTTTCCATCGTCATGCCGCCGCCGAACGTCACCGGCCAGCTGCACATGGGCCATGCAATGGACTCGACGCTGCAGGACATCCTGACGCGCTTTAAGCGCATGCAGGGCTACTCCGCCCTGTGGCTCCCCGGCACTGACCACGCGGGCATCGCCACGCAGATCAAGGTCGAAGAGGAGCTGCGCACCAAGGAGGGCCTGACGCGCTACGACCTCGGCCGCGAGAAGTTCTTGCAGCGCGTGTGGCAGTGGAAGGAAAAGTACGGCAACCGCATCGTCGAGCAGCAGAAGAAGATGGGCGCGAGCTGTGACTGGTCCCGCTCCCGCTTCACGATGGACGAGGGCTGCTCCAAGGCCGTGCGCGAGACGTTCTGCGAGCTCTACGACAAGGGCCTCATCTACAAGGGCAGCCGCATCATCAACTGGTGCCCGCACTGCCTGACGGCGCTCTCCGACGCGGAGGTCGAGTATGTCGACAAGCCGGGCCACCTCTGGTATATCCGCTACCCGCTCTCCGACGGCAGCGGCGATATCGTCGTCGCCACCACCCGTCCTGAGACGATGATGGGCGATACGGGCGTTGCGGTCAACCCTGAGGACGAGAAGTTCAAGCACCTGATCGGCAAGACCTGCATCCTGCCCATTATGAACCGCGAAATTCCCATCGTGGGCGACGAATACTGCGAGATCGGCTTCGGCACGGGCGCTGTTAAGATGACCCCTGCACACGACCCCAACGACTTTGAGGTCGGCCTTCGCCACAACCTCGAGGTCATCCGCGTCATCGCCGACGACGGTACGATCAACGAAAACGGCGGCAAGTACAACGGCATGGACCGCTATGAGTGCCGCAAGGCCATCGTCAAGGACTTAGAAGAGCAGGGCTACCTCATCAAGACCGAGCCCTACTCCCACAACGTCGGCACGTGCTATCGCTGCCACAACGACGTCGAGCCCCTCATCTCCGCGCAGTGGTTCGTCAAGATGGAGCCGCTTGCCAAGGAGGCCATCCGCGTCGTGAACGACGGCACGATCAAGTTCGTGCCTGAGCGCTTCACCAAGACCTATATCAACTGGATGGAGAACGTGCATGATTGGTGCATTTCCCGCCAGCTGTGGTGGGGTCACCAGATTCCCGCGTGGTACTGCGACGAGTGCGGCCATATCAACGTCAAGCGCGAAGACCCGACGGAATGCGAAAAGTGCGGCTGCAAGCACCTGACGCGCGAGGAGGACGTGCTTGATACCTGGTTCTCCTCCGCGCTCTGGCCGTTCTCCACGATGGGCTGGCCCGATAAGGACGCAGCAGACCTCAACTACTGGTATCCCACGTCCGTTATGGTCACGGGCTACGATATCATCTTCTTCTGGGTCGCGCGCATGATCTTCTCCGGCATGGAGCAGATGAAGAAGGAGCCGTTCAAGACCGTCTTCATCCACGGTCTCGTCCGCGACGACAAGGGCCGCAAGATGTCCAAGTCGCTCGGCAACGGCATCGACCCGCTGGAGATGGCCGAGAAGTACGGCGCGGACGCGCTGCGCTTCAACCTCATCACCGGCAACTCCCCGGGCAACGACATGCGCTTCTACGTCGAAAAGTGCGAGGCGATGCGCAACTTCTGCAACAAGATCTGGAACGCGAGCCGCTTCGTGATGATGAACCTGACGATCGACCACGTGGAGCTGCCCAAAAAGCTCGAGCTCGAGGACAAGTGGATCCTCTCGAAGCTCAATACGCTCATCCGCGAGGTCACGGACAATATGGACGCCTTCGAGCTCGGCGTCGCGTCCGCAAAAATTTATGACTTCATCTGGGACAACTACTGCGACTGGTTCATCGAGCTGACGAAGAACCGCCTCAACAGCGACGATCCCGCCACGCGCGAGAACGCACAGAACGTCCTCGGCTATGTCCTCATCGAGACGCTCAAGCTCCTGCACCCGTTCATGCCGTTCATCACGGAGGAGATCTGGCAGGCGCTTCCGCACGAGGGCGAGTTCCTGATGCTCTCCAAGTGGCCGGAGTACAACGAAAAGTTCAGCTTCCCCGCCGAGGAGGAGGCGATGCAGACCGTCATCGAGGCCATCACCGCCATCCGTGCCCGCCGCAACGAGATGAACGTCGCGCCGTCGAAGAAGGTGCACTACACCGTCGCCACCGCGCACGCCGATACGTTCAGCGCCGGTATCCCGTTCTTCACGCGTCTGGCCTCTGCCAGCGATGTGACGATCGTGCCCGCCGATGCCGCCATCGACGCCGACGGCAAGGTCGAGGTCGACACCCACGCCGCGCGTATCTTCATGCCGCTCGCCGAACTCGTCGACTTTGAAAAGGAGCTCGCACGCATTGCCAAAGAGAAGGCAAACGCCGAAAAGCAGCTCGCCGGTATCGAGAACAAGCTGAAAAACGAGGGCTTCCTCGCCAAAGCGCCGGAGGCGGTCGTCAACGGCGCCCGCGCCGATGCAGAGAAGCTCAAGGCGCTCATTGAGAAGCTCGATGCTTCCGCGGCGGCGATGAAAAAATAATTACTTTCCTTTAGGAAACGGATTTGGTTCCCTGCGCCGCGCAGGGGACGGATAAAGGGGGAGGTTCTCTTTCACAAAAGAGAACCTCCCCCTTTTGATCCCCCAAGAGAAAGGTTTTGACATTGCAAGCGAGCAGCTTGAAGAGCTGCGTCGCTTGCCGAATCGGGTGCCTGCCAGGTGGTGTTGCTATACGACTTGGTTTGCTTCTATCTTCGCTGTCGCTTTGCCTGCGATTCGTTAGTCTTACGCAATCTCCGTCTACTGGGGATTTGTGCAAATTTGCTTCTGCCTGCCGGGGCGACTTTGCTGCGCTCGCCGCAATATTGTGCCATCGATAGCAGGTGATTACACTGCACTTGCGCTCAGATTCGAGAGCGGCAGCGGATGATAGAAGCAGAGGCAAATCGTATAGCAGCTCTAAACGCGGCAACGCCGCGCGCAGGCAGTCACCTTCCGGAGGCACAAAGGCCATTCGAGCCTGAGACTGCCAATCAGGCCCTTTCTCTTGGGGGTCAAAGGGGGATATTCTCTTTCCTCGGAAAGAGAATATCCCCCTTATTCGCTCCCCTGCGGGTACGCAGGGAATGTGGTGCAGCGCTGGCGGCGCTGCTATTTCTCCGCGCACGGCGCGGACTTTAGGCGTTTTCCCATGTAAAGCTTACACGCAAACGCCGTCTGGGCCGCACCGGCCCGGCAGCAATATCCTTATCGCGCACGACGCTGCCGACGCGCAGCGTGGAGAGCAGAAAACCGAGCTGTAGCATGTTGAGCAGGATCGTCTTGATGCCAAAGGTGAAAAACGGGAAGGCTACACCGCCGCTGATGGGGATCAGCGTGAGGTCGCAGCAAAGATAGGCGGCCGCCTGCGTGGTGAACGACAGCAGCACGGAATAGGAAACGAGGCGGGCGAGCATACTCTTCTGTCTGCGGCAGCGGCAGAAGGCGAGAACAAGCAACGCCGTCAGCAGCGTGACGAGTGCGATGAGTGCCAGCCAGCCGCAGCGGTGGACGAGCAGTGTCAGCGCGTGCGCCTGTAAGTCGACCATGCCGAAGCCCTCCGAGCGGGCAAGGTGCTGTGCGCTGTACGGTCCCACGCCGCCTTGACCGATGAATTTGGCGTTTTGCAGCAGTTCGCGCAGTACAACGGTTCGATAGCCGTGTCCGTCAATGTAGGAGTGAGGATCAAGCACAATGGCGAGCTGACGCGCGAACCAGTTTGCACCGAGAACAAGGACCCACACGATGTCGGCGGCGAGCGGCAGGGTGGTGAGCAGCGTCTCCAACTTTTCGCCAAGGCCGAACCAGCCATTGCGGGCGCAGAAGATCAGCAGCGCGCTGTCACAGAGAAACAGAAAGCCCAGATCGAGCAGGCACGGGACGCGCAGGCAGAACATGCACTGCACCGCGAGGCAGACGAAGGCGGCGAAGACACCCCAGCCGCGCCGCCCGCGCAGCGCATAGAGCAGCACGGCAAACATCAGCGGGAACAGCAGCGGCAGGCCGCGCAGGAGAATATGCGTCGAAACGTAGATGTAGCGGAGCCAGAACCCGCCGATGGGCAGGAGACCGAGCAGGATCAATGCGGCATGGAACATGAGCGCGAGCGGCAGGGCGAAGTGTCCGAGCAGCGTAAAATCGAGAAAATAGGCCGCGAGCATCGCCGCCGTGCCGAGCAGCAGCGCCACGCTCTGATGCACAGCAAAATAGGACAATTCGTAGTCACGAAAGCTTACAAGCGCGGTGAACGCAAGCCCTGCAAGCGCGATGAGTGCCGCGAGCGCAAAAAGAAGCTTTGGTGTTTTCGGACGGTGGACGCGGTCAAGCTCCGTGCCGATCTCATACGGGTCGCCTGTCAGACGAAGGGATTCTGCGGTCGCGGCGGTCTCGTCCATGCCACCCGCCATCAGCGCGTCGCGCTGGTCGCAGAGGTGGGTCAAAAGCTCGTCTTCGACGAGCGGTCGCGCCTTTTTCCACCGCAGCTGCTCAGCCGCGGTGCGGGCAAACTGGGTAAAGGTTTCAGGCAGAGCCAAGGCAGACGCCCCCTTTCAGCACGCGATCGACCGCAGTGGTAAATGTCGCCCATTCGACTTCTTTTTCGCGCAGCAAATGTTGCCCCTTGCGCTCCAAATGGTAGTAGCGGCGCGGGCGCGCCGCGCCCTCATCTTTTTCATAGGAGCGGATGAGCTCCTTTTCCTCAAGTGAGTGCAGCAGGGGATAGAGCGTGCCGGTCTTGAGCGCGAACGCGCGCTCGGAGCGGCGGGAGAGCTCTTCGATCATCTGATATCCGTACATGTCCTGCCCGTCGAGCAGCTTGAGCACAAGCATCGTCGTACTGCCCGCGAGCAGACTTTTGTCGACCGTCATACATACGCCTCCTGATAAGTAGATTGTCTACATAGTAGATTGCCTACATAATAGCGGGAGTGCGGCGCGTTGTCAAGCGGGAAACAGGATATTGCAAAAAAAGAGCGATTTTGCTATGCTTGGGGTATCCAAGATAGGAGGGAGAATTTCCATGAACAAGATCACGCTTGGCAAGACGAATCTTGTCATCGAGAAAAACGGATTTGGCTGCCTGCCGATCCAGCGCATCAGAGAGCAGGATGCGGTCGACCTGCTGCACAAGGCGTATGACGGTGGCATCAACTTTTTCGACACGGCGCGCGCGTATTCCGACAGCGAGCAGAAGGTCGGCGCGGCGTTCTCGTCGATGCGCGACAAGATCGTGCTGGCGACGAAGACCGGCGCGCAGACGGCGGAGGGCTTCCGGAAGGATCTGGAGACCAGTCTCCGCACGCTGAAAACCGACTACATCGACATCTATCAGTTCCACAATCCCGCCTTCTGCCCGAAGCCGGGTGGAGAAGACGGCCTGTACGACGCGGCGCTCGAGGCGAAAAAGCAGGGCAAAATTCGCCACATTTCGATCACGAACCACCGCCTCGCCGTGGCGCACGAGGCCATCGACTCGGGCCTCTACGAGACCTTGCAGTTTCCGTTCAGCTACCTCGCGGGCGAGCAGGAGATGGAGCTCGTCAGAAAGTGCCGCGAAACAAACATGGGCTTTATCGCCATGAAGGGCATGGCGGGCGGCCTGATCCGCGACGGCTTCACGGCGGCGGCGTGGATGGCGCAGCAGGATGGCGTCGTGCCCATCTGGGGCGTGCAGCGCGAGAGCGAGCTTGATCAGTTTTTGCAGTGTATCCGCGAGGGCGTTGAGCTGACGGATGAGCGCAAAGCGACTATCGAGCGTGACCGCAAGGAGCTATGCGGCGAATTCTGCCGCGGCTGCGGCTACTGCATGCCGTGCCCCGCGGGCATCGAGATCAACCAGTGTGCGCGCATGTCGCTCATGCTGCGCCGCGCCCCTGCAGCGGCGTGGCTCACCGAGGAATGGCAGCAGAAGATGCACCAGATCGAAAACTGCCGCCACTGCGGCCACTGCATGTCGAAGTGCCCCTACGGCCTGAACACGCCCGAGCTTTTGCAGGCAAACTACAAGGACTACTGGGAAGTGCTCGCGGCCAGCAAGGCGGAGAAATGAAGCTGGATTTTTCACAAAAATACGCCGTCCGGCCGCTGACGGCGGGGGATGTAGACAAGATTTTAGCGCTCTGCGCGGAGAACGAGCAGTTCTACCGCTACCATCCGCCGCTTGCGACGAGGGAGAGCGTTTTGGAGGACATGACGGCGCTGCCGCCGGGGAAATGCGCGGCGGACAAGCATTATCTCGGTTTTTTCGACAGAGAAACGCTCGTCGCCGTGCTGGACCTGATCGAGCGCTACCCGCAAGATGACACCGCCTACATCGGCTTCTTTATGACGAAAAAGGAGCGGCAGGGCCGCGGCCTTGGCACGGCGCTGATCGGCGAGCTGATGGACGAACTGCGGAGAGAGAGGTTCCGCAAGGTGCGCCTTGCGGTCGACAGGGGCAATCCGCAGAGTAAAGCGTTCTGGGAAAAGAACGGCTTTGCGCTGATGGGCGAGGAATTCCCGCACGGCGATTCGGCGTATCTGCCGATGGAACGCGCGCTGTAAAAGTAAAGAAAGCACCGCTGTGCAGAGGGTATCTGCACAGCGGTGCTTTTCATTGTTAGCGACTATTTCAATTCGTAAGTCCAATCTTCACCGTTCTGGCGGTAGAACAGCTCGCTGAGATCATCTTCTTCAAACACGCGGAGAAGGTCGGGCATGTCGGAAGATGCAAGATCGAGCGAGGGGAGACCGGCGAGCTCCGCCCACCAGACCTCGCCCTCGTCGGAAGAGCGCAGCGTTCCGGTAAACTGCTCCGCGCGATAGAGCAGCACGACATGACGCACGCCGTCTTCGCACCAGTCCTTGATCCCGCACAGGCGCGGAGAGGAGATTGTCAGACCTGTCTCCTCCTGAACCTCGCGAATGACGGCATCTGTAAAGGATTCACCCTTTTCAACATGACCGCCCGGAAAAGCAACGCCTGGCCAGTTGGGATCTGTGCGGTCCTGCACCAAAACCTTGCTGCCGCGGCGGAGCACGCACATATTCATCAGTTCGACGGGCTCAGAGCGTTTCCTGTACAACACGTCCTTTTGGGGTTGAAAACTTGCTTGCTAGCCATGACTACTGCGCACTGTGCGGCACCTTTGCCTTGGCGCTGAGCTTGTCGGCGCGAACGGCAAAGACCTCGACTGTGCGGGCTTGCTGCTCGGTGAATTGATCTTCACGGCCCGCCATGTGGCGCATGAGGGAGGCCAGCGCGACGAGCTTTTCTTCACCGTCCAAAAATTCGACATGGCCGACGCCGGTGACGGAGGCGAAGTAGTATCCGCACTGGCAGGCGACATCGTGCTCGTCGAGCGCACCGCGGCAGTCCATTTCAAAGGCGACGGTCGGATTTTTGTGCAGAATGTCGAGCTTACGGCCTTCGCGTGCGCTGTGGCAGAAGAACGAGAACGCACCGCCTTCACAGGCATAGCCGAAATTCAGCGGCAGAAGATACGGCTCTCCATCGTCTACCATGGCAAGATGGATCACTTTACAATCGTTGATAATGGAGAGAATTTCGTCCAGATCGGTGATCTCGCGGTCGCTTCTTCGCATGAGAGATCCTCCTTTGATCGTTTTCCTCATTTTACAGGGCGGAAGCGCAGGTGTCAATGAGGCGCGGCAAAGAAAAATCAGAATACCGGCGGTCTTCGACAAAAAAACGGCAGGAGGACAGGCTATACTTTGAGAAACGAAAGGGAAAACGCTTGAAGGAAACGGAGGGAGAGCAATGGAGGTCATTTCATCGGGCGAAGGGCGTGAACTGACGCTCACGCTGCGCGGGGAGCTCGACCATCACGCGGCGAAGGAGGCGATGCGGAAGCTCGAATGGGAGCTGGATGCGGCGCTGCCGAGCAAACTGACGCTGGATTTTTCGGGTGTGAGCTTTATGGATTCGTCGGGCATCGCCGTCGTGATGCGCGCGCTCAAGCGTATGCGCGCCATGGGCGGCAGCGCTGCGATCAAAAACGTTCCGCCGCAGGCGAAAAAAGTGTTTACCGCCGCGGGAATTTTCCGCATCGTACCGCTTGAGGAGGGGGAAAAGAGCGATGAAAGTAAAACCGAATAACTACATAGCCATTGAATTTCCGAGCCGCAGCGTCAACGAAGGGCTGGCGCGCGCCGCGGTCGCGGCGTTTGCCGCGCAGCTCGATCCGACGCTCGACGAGCTCGGTGACATCAAGACCGCCGTGAGCGAGGCGGTGACGAACGCCATCGTCCATGCCTATCCGCAGGAGATCGGCAAGATCGCGCTGCGCGCATGCATTTTCGACGGAAATCTCCTTGAGATCACCGTGCGCGACTGGGGGTGCGGCATTGCGGACGTCGAAAAAGCGCGAGAGCCGCTCTACACGACTGGCGGTGAAGAGCGCAGCGGCATGGGCTTTACGATCATGGAGAGCTTTATGGATTCGCTCGCTGTGCGCTCGAAAAACGGCAAGGGCACGGTCGTGACGATGAAGCGCAGGATCGCGCTGCGCACGGCGCGCCGATGAACGCCGCGCCGGAATTGCTCAAGGCCGCGGTGCAGGGCGACGAGCAGGCCTGCGAGCAAATGCTGCGCGAGAACAGCGGCCTCATCTGGAGCATCGTGCGGCGCTATTACGGCCGCGGCGTGGAGCCGGACGACCTCTATCAGCTCGGATGCCTTGGATTCATCAAAGCAATAAAGGGATTTGACTTTGCATTCGGCACGCAGTTTTCAACCTACGCTGTGCCGAAGATCGCGGGCGAAATTCGACGCTTTCTGCGCGATGACGGTGCAATCAAGGTGAGCCGCAGCATGCGTGAGCAGTCGGCGACGATCTTCGCCGCGCGCGAAAAGCTCAAAAATACACTCGGGCGCGAACCGGCGCTCTCCGAGCTTTCGGAGGAGACGGGATTCAATGCCGAGGAGATCGCGCAGTGTGAGCTGGCGGTCGCTGCGCCGGACAGCTTGCAGCGCGAAACGGGCGACGGCCTGACGCTCGAGGGGATGCTCGGCGGTGAGTCGCCAGAGGACGGGCTCATTGAGCGCATCGCGCTGCGCGAAGCCATCGACGGGCTCCCTGAGCGCGAGAAAATGACGATCCTGCTGCGCTTTTTCAAGGGGCTGACGCAGGAGCAGGCGGCGCGCCTTCTGGGCGTGTCGCAGGTGCAGGTATCGCGGCTGGAGCGCCGGGCGCTGGAGAAGCTGAGGGCGTCTCTTTCGGACGGGCTTTGAAGTAGCTTTCGTCCTGAAACTCCGTCATCATGCCCCAGTAGCGCTTGGGCATGTGCGTCATGCGAAGCTTTTCATTTTTGCGCGCCTCGATGGCGACGGTGTCGTAAAAGCGGCGCCAGAGGCGGCGATAGCCCGCCTCGACTTCGTCCGGCTGCGCCATTTCAAAGTGATTGAGCGGCACGATGCGCGACACGCCGCCGCTATAGAGCAGCGCCTCGCGGTGCGTGCGGTCGTAGAGGAAAAACGTCTCGTTGTGATAGCGTTCGCAGAAGTGGCGGCGCAGGACAGGGAGCACACGGTTTTTCGGTTCGATCTCCGCGCCGAGTACGCCGTCAAAGTCGGAAAAGCGGGTGAAGCCGCGGAATTGCTCGACCTCGCCCGAAAGCTGCCGCACGGCCTTGAGCAGCGGCAGATAGGTGTCGTCGCTCAGGCGCGAGAGCAGCGGCGCGCCCTCGCGGTAAAATTTGACGATGAAGCGGTAAATGGCCATCTCCTTGTCGGGAAGGCAGGTGAGAAACGCGCGGCGCAGGAAGGGGCCGACTTCCGGACTTCGCTTGTATAGGCTGCGGTAGATGCGCTGCGCGTGGGCGCGGTCCGTCGTGACCGCGCGAATTTCAAAAAGGGAGGGCTCGTCGTCCCCATCGCGCAAAATCGCGGTGGGGCGTTCTTTTTTTGTGTAGCTTTCAAACACGCAGCAGAGGAGCCCTTCAAAGCTGCCGTCGTATTGATAGATGATCTCGCACCATGCCATAGAGGCCTCCTTAGCCGACCTGATCGAAAAGGGATAGCTGCTGTGCCTCGGCCTGTGGGAGCGCGCGGCGCTCCATGGCCATCAGGTTTTGCAAAATGCCCTCCTGCGACAGCTTGAGCGGCGAGGCATAACGCCCGCCGCAGGTGAGAAAGTATTGCGCACGCTTCATCACGACGCCGAGCTTTTTGAGGTCCTCCGCGCGCAGCGCGCCCGAGCGGCGCGCGACCAAAATGCGCTTGGCGCTCACAACGCCGATGCCCGGCACGCGCAGCAGCGCTTCATAGTCCGCGCGGTTCACCTCGACGGGGAAGAACTCGGGATGGCGCAGCGCCCAGCAGCACTTGGGGTCAAGGGCAGGATCAAAGTCCGGCGCGTTGTCGTCGAGCAGCTCGTTTGCGCGAAAGCCATAAAACCGCAGCAGCCAGTCGGCCTGATAGAGCCGGTGCTCGCGCAGCAGCGGCGGCTTGGTGTCGAGCGCGGGCAAAAGCGTGTTCTCGACTACCGGCACATAGGCTGAGTAGAACACGCGCTTTAACCGATAGGAATCGTAAAGCGCCTGCGTGAGATTCAGAATGTGCAGGTCGCTTTCCTTTGTCGCGCCGACGATGAGCTGTGTGCTCTGCCCCGCGGGGGCGAAACGTGGTGCGTGCTTGTATTTGACAAGCTCCTGCTTGCTCTGCTTTGCGCGGTCGCGGATCTGCGTCATCGGGCGCAGGATGGCCTGCTTTGTTTTATTGGGGGCGAGCAGCTTGAGTCCTGCTTCGCTCGGCAGCTCGATGTTCACGCTCAGGCGGTCTGAAAGAAAGCCGAGCTGTTCGACAAGCTCCGGTGACGTGCCGGGGATAGCCTTGGCGTGGATGTAGCCGTTGAAGCGGTACTCGCTGCGCAAAATCGACAGCGCGCGGATCATCAACTCCGTCGTATAGTCCGGCGAGCGCAGCACGCCGGAGGAGAGAAACAGCCCTTCGATATAATTGCGGCGGTAGAATTCGATCGTCAGCTCGGCAAGCTCTTCGGGCGTAAAGGTCGCGCGCAACGTGTCGTTCGTGCAGCGGTTGACGCAGTATTTGCAGTTGTAGCAGCAGTCGTTCGAGAGCAGCACCTTCAAGAGCGTCACGCAGCGGCCGTCGGACGAAAACGTGTGGCAGCAGCCCGCGACGGACGTGGACGTGCAGCCGATCTTGCCCTCCTGATAGCCGCGCTTGGCCCCGCTCGAGGTGCAGGCGGCGTCGTACTTTGCCGCGTCGGAAAGGATCGTGAGCTTGTCGAGAAGGTTCATGTTCTCAGCGGGCGGATCTCGCTCTGCGGCGCTTGGGCTGGTCGAGCAGGAGCAGCGTGTTCATCACCTTGGTGGTGACGACGCTGACGCCGATGAAAACGAAAATAAATGTGGAAGCAGCCATGGAAAATTCCTCCTGACAAATAGAATCTTTGTTCGAGTATGATTATAAATCGAACAAACGTTCTTGTCAACAAAAAATCGAACAAAAAGTCGATTTTTGTCGAACGGAGTTGACCGGAGCACGAAAAAAGGGTAAGATGTGGAAAGATCAGGAAAGGTGAAAACAATATGAGCGATTTTATCGCCCGCTATGCCGCTGCGAGAAAAGCGGCCATTGCGCGGGATTTTGCAAAACTCAACCCTGAACAGCGCCGCGGCGTGCTGACGACCGAGGGCGCGCTGCTGCTGCTCGCGGGCGCAGGCAGCGGCAAGACGACGGTTCTCATCAACCGCGTCGCAAATCTTTTGACCTACGGGCGGGGGAGCGACAGCGCGGATGTGCCGGCGTGGGCGACGGAGGACGACCTTGCATTTTTGGAGAGCTATCCCGAGCATCCGACGAGCGACGAGCGCAGCCGCATGGTGCACCTCTGCACGCTTGAACCCGCCGCGCCGTGGTCGGTGCTGGCGGTGACATTCACGAACAAGGCGGCAAACGAGCTGAGAGAGAGACTCTCCGCCTTCGGTATCCAGGGCGCGGAGAGTGTTTGGGCGATGACGTTCCACTCCGCCTGCGTGCGCATCCTGCGCCGCGATATCGACCGCCTCGGCTTTTCGCGCGACTTTACGATCTACGACACGGATGACTCCAAGCGCGTCATCAAGGACATTTTGAAAGAGCTGAACATCGACGAGAAGAAGCTCACGCCGCGCGAGGTGCTTTCGGCCATCTCGAACGCAAAGGACGCGATGGAGTCGCATCAGGACTACTCCCGCCGCTGGAAGGACAGCGGCGACTGGCGCAAAGAGGCAATCGCCAAGATCTATACGCGCTACGTGCACCGTCTGGCCGAGGCGAACGCGCTCGACTTTGACGACATCATCCTCCACGCGGTCACGCTGCTGCAGCAGGAGGGCGAGGTGCGCGACTACTACCGCCGCAAGTTCCGCTATGTGCTCATCGACGAGTATCAGGACACGAACCGGCTGCAATACCTTTTGATGAAACAGCTCGTGGGGGAGAAGGGAAACATCTGCGTCGTCGGCGACGATGACCAGAGCATCTACAAGTTCCGCGGTGCGGATATCACAAACATCCTGAATTTTGAAAAGGAGTACAAGGGCTGCCGCACGATCCGCTTGGAGCAGAACTACCGCTCGACGCAGAACATCCTCGACGCGGCGAATGCGGTCATTAAGAATAACACGGGCCGCAAGGGCAAGACCCTCTGGACCGATGCGGGTGCGGGCGATAGGGTGCTCATCAAGACCGTCTTCAACGAGCAGGACGAGGCGAACTTTGTCGTCAGCAGCATTATGATGGACTACAACCGCGGGCGGAACTGGAAGGAAAATGCCATTTTGTACCGCATGAACGCACAGTCGAACGCGCTCGAATACGCGTTCAAGCGCAACGGCGTGCCGTATCAGGTCGTCGGCGGGACAAAGTTCTTCGAACGCGCGGAGGTCAAGGACATGCTCGCGTACCTCGCGGTCATCAACAACCCGAGCGATGACTTGAGGCTTCGCCGCATTATCAACAATCCGCCGCGCGGCATCGGCAATACGACGATCGAGCGCGTGCAGGATCTCGCGAGCGAGCAGGGCGTGCCGATGATGGCCGTTTTGCAGCACGCAGGGGAGTACGCCGTGCTCAAGAGCGCGGCGGGCAAGCTCGAGCGCTTCGCCCAGCTCATCGCCGCGCTGCGCGAGATGGCGGACACGATGGAGCTCGCGGAGTTCTATGACGCGGTCTGCGAGCAGACGAGCTATGTACGCACGCTGCAGGAAAAGGGCGACGTGGAGAGCCGTGGGCGGCTTGAAAACGTGCAGGAGCTCAAGTCGAACATCGTTTCGTTCCTCGAAAACGATCCGGAGGATGCGACGCTCTCGGGCTTTTTGAACGAGATCGCACTCTACACCGACCTCGACAGCGCGACGAGCGACAACTGCGTGACGATGATGACGATGCACAGCGCAAAGGGTCTTGAGTTCCCGTGTGTGTATGTCGTCGGTGTGGAGGAGGGCATCTTCCCCGGCGAGCGCGTGCGCTACAACGATGAAGAGGTCGAAGAGGAGCGCAGACTGTGCTATGTCGCGATGACGCGTGCAAAGGAGCGCCTGACGATGACCTGCACGCGCCAGCGCATGCTGTTTGGCCGCACGAGCGTCAGTGAACCCTCGCGTTTTTTGGAGGAGGTCCCGTCGGAGAATGCCGACTGGGTCGGCCGTCAGGCGCAGGGCGCGTCCGGCTTTGGCGACACGAGCTTTGACGAGGGAAGCTCGTATTCTACGCGCGGCTACGGTAGCTACGGTCAGGGCGCGGCGCGCTACGACAGCGTCATGCAGCGCAGACCAAAATCGCAGGCGTCGCAAAAACTCGCGGCGCAGAAGCCCGCCGCCTCCGCGCCGTTGCTTCAGCTTTCCTCCGGCGACCAGATCAACCACAAGACGTTCGGTGACGGACTGGTCATCTCCGTCACCCCTATGGGCGGCGATGCGCTGCTTGAGGTGGCGTTTGATACGGTCGGCACTAAAAAGTTAATGCTGAAAACGGCGGGGGTACATATTACTAAGTTGTGATTGCCCCACACCGTGTGGGGATGCGGATAAGGGGGCCATTCTCTCACGTGAGAGAATGGCCCCCTTTGACCCCCAAGAGAACGCAAGGGGCCTTGCCCCTTGACCCCGCACATTGCAGGTTTGCAGCTCGAAGAGCTGCGCAGCCTGCGGAATCAGGTGCAGTGAACATGGCTTCGCCATGAATCCCTACTACTCGTTACCACTCGCAACCGCGCCTTACTATCGTGAGGCGCGAGTGACGTTTGCTCGGCGGCAGACTGCCTGCGAAATGCGGCATTGCTGCGCTCGCCGCATTGTGGAGACTGGAGGTAGACGGAAATTAGGCTGTACTTCTACAAGATGGGCAGAGCGGCAGCGGGTAGTAGAAGTAACCCAAATCGTATAGCAGATCCAAACGCGGCAACGCCGCGCGCAGGGAAGTGCAATCGGCAAGCATCGCAGCTCTTCGAGCTGCTCGCTTGCAATGTCAAAACCTTTCTCTTGGGGGATTTAAAGGGGGATATTCTCTTTCGTGAAAGAGAATAACCCCCTTTGACTCGTGCAGAGCCTGCGGCGCTGCAATGCCCCCTCGCGCCCAACGGGCGCGACTCAATCCCTCCAAACCAGTTTGGAGACCGAATCTCCAAAAATCCGAAGAGCTTCCTCTTCGATTCTTTTGCACTGCAAGGATTGTAAAGGTATTAACCATGTCAATTCGACAGCTTTCCCGCGGCGTTTCCAAACGCCGACGATCTTCCCGTCGAGCAGGATGCTCGGTCTAACGATACCGGCGAGCGTGAACACGCCGCGCAGAGCCTCTTCGGGCAGGAACGGGTTTGACCGCTTCTTATACCCGAGCATCAGCGGATCAAAGCCAGCGAGGAATCGGCAGCAGGACAGGTCGCCGATAATATTGATATCGCATAAGCTGTAAAATATTTTACCTTCACAGATAAACTCTTGCGGGGAGAGCGATTCGATGACCGGCAGCAGCTCTCGCTGGGGCAGTCCGAAGAAGTATGCGGCGTCCTGTACTGTTACGGGGCCGTAGTGTGTCAGATAGCGCCGCATGAGAGCGCGCAGAGCGTCGGCTTTTGTCATCGGTGCAAACGGCGGGCAGGGGCGAAAGGCCTTTTTCTGCTGCGCGGTGTGGCCGAGCGTGCCGCTTTCACACAGCGCGCGGAGCAGCCCGCCCCAGGGATCAAACGCGTTTTGTTCTTCATCAGGGGTCATGCCGTGCTCGCGGCAGAGAAGGCGCAGCTCCTTGCGGTCGCCGCAGCCTTTTTTGGCGGCGTCTAAAATGATCGCGGCCAGCTCACGCTTGCGCGCGGCGGAGAGACGGTCGTCGTCCGACATCGTGTCGCACGGACGCAGAAAATGATTGCGCCCGTCATAGAGGAAGAGCGGCAGGTCATCGAGTGCGATCAGATGCAGTGTGCCGCGCAGCGTCCACATTTTGACGGCGGAGGTGCGCAGGATATCCTCACCCGGCGCTTTCCCGCAGCGGAGACGCAGCGCGTGCAGGCAGTTGCCGTAAAACTGCGCCTGCAAGCCGCAGAGGTCGCGCAGCACGGTGAGCTCGTCTTTCGCGGGGACAAAAAGATACTGACGGTTCATGCGGAGCAGAAGAATGTCGTCGATTTGCATGGGGCGCCTCCGTTCGGTGCAAATTTTTCCGCCGGAATACTTGCGAAAAATGCAGCATTTTGATATGCTATGTCACATTGTAACATGTGTGATATCCGGGAGGCAACTATGAAAAGTCCGAAAGTCCGGCAGGTGGTGCTGCCGCTGATCACAGCGATGATCTGGGGCAGCTCCTTTGTGACCCAGAGTCTCAGCGCGGGGCATCTCGGATGCTTCAGCTTCAACGCGCTGCGTTCCATTCCTGCGGCATTGGCGCTGCTGTTGCTGCTGCTTGTTGTGCGGCGCATTCGCCCGCGCGAGAAGTATACCGCGGAGGAAAAGCGCGCGCTGCTGCGCGGCGGCCTGATCTGCGGGTTCTTCCTTACACTCGGCGTCAATTTGCAGCAGTTCGGCATTGAAACGACGACCGCGGGCAAGGCGGGCTTTATCACGACGCTCTATATCATACTCGTGCCGGTGTTCAGCATCATGCTGGGCAAAAAGGCGAAGAAGAGCACCTGGATCTATGTGCTCTTTGCTGTGGCGGGGCTTTATTTCCTCTGCTTTGACGGCGGCTCCGTCTCGTTCAGCAGCGGCGATTTCTATATTTTCCTCTGCGCCTTTGCCTTTACCGCGCAGATCCTCGCGGTGGATCATTATGTGCAGCGGGTGGACGGCATTGCGCTTTCCTGCGCGCAGTTCGTGGTGGTCATTGTGCTCTCGGCCGTCGGCGCGCTCGTCTTCGGCGAGCACACCACGCTTGCGGCTGTAAAGACCTGCATCCCGTATCTGCTCTATGTCGGCGTGATGTCGAGCGGCGTGGGCTATACGCTGCAGATCCTTGCGCAGAAGGACGGCGACCCGACGGTCGTGTCGCTGCTGCTGAGCCTCGAGTCGTTTTTTGCCGTTGTCTGCGGCGCGATCGTCCTGCACGAGCGCATGAGCCTGCGCGAGTATTTCGGCTGCGCGCTGATGCTTACGGCGGTCATCCTCTCGCAGCTGCCGGAGAAAAGCGCCAAAGCGGTTGAAAGCGGCAAAAAAGAGTGATATAATAAACTGCTTTAATAAAAATGTGAAAGAAACGGACAGACTATCATGCGGATCAATATTTTAGGCGTTGGCTTTGATAATGTGACGATGGGCGAGGCGCTTGCGCGCGGGGAAGAGCTTCTGTGCTCCGAGGGTGCGCACTATGTTGTGACGCCCAATCCCGAGATCGTGGAGACCTGCCGCGCGGATGCCGCGGCGAACGCCGCCGTCAACGGTGCGGACCTCGTGCTGCCGGACGGCATCGGCATCGTGTACGGCGCAAAAATTCTGCACCAGCCGCTCAGAGGCCGCGTGCCCGGCATCGAGTTCGGCACGGGCATGATCGAGCGCTGCGCCAAGCTCGGCAAGAGCGTTTACCTGCTCGGCGCAAAGCCGGGCGTCGCCGAGCAGGCGGCAGAAAATCTCAAAAACCGCTTTCCCGGCCTTGTCATCGCCGGCACGCACGACGGCTATTTTAAGGAGGATGCCCCCATCGCCGCGGAGATCAAGGCGAGCGGCGCGGACATGGCGCTCGTGTGCCTCGGCGCGCCGAAGCAGGAGCTCTTCATGGCGAAATACGGCGAGGCGACGGGTTGTCATCTGCTGATGGGCCTTGGCGGCTCGATGGATATTTTTGCGGGCGTCGCGCAGCGCGCGCCGGAGTTCTACTGCAAGCATAATTTGGAGTGGTTCTACCGCCTTATCAAAAATCCGTCCCGTATCGGCCGTATGATGAAGCTGCCGCTCTTCCTTGTCCACGTTTCGGGGGAGAAGCGCAAATGAGCGGCAAGCTGATCGTATTTGAAGGCACGGACGGCTCCGGCAAGGCGACGCAGAGCAAGCTGCTCTTCGAGAGGCTGCAGCGCGAGGGTGTCGACTGCCGCAAGCTCAACTTTCCCCGCTATGGGGAAAAGTCCGCCGCGCTCGTCGAGCTGTACCTCGGCGGCGCGTTCGGTACGCACCCGAGCGATGTGAACGCCTACGCGGCGTCGACGTTTTACTCCGTCGACCGCTACGCGTCCTACAAGCAGGACTGGGGCAAATATTACGAGGCGGGTGGACTTCTGATCGCTGACCGCTACACGACCTCGAACGCCGTGCATCAGGCCGGCAAGCTGCCGGACGGCGAGCGGGAGAAATATCTCGACTGGCTTTTCGGCTTTGAATACGGCCTTCTGGGCCTGCCCGAGCCGTCGCTCGTCTTTTATCTCGATGTGCCGACCGAGCTGACCGAAAAGATGATGCGCGAGCGCGAACAGGCGACAAACACGAAGGCCGACATCCACGAGCAGGACGAAGCTTACCTGCGCGCGTGCCGCGAGAATGCGAAAAAGGTCGCCGAGCGCTGCTCCTGGCAGCGCATTGGCTGCTCGAAAGACGGCGCGATGCGCACGGTCGAAGACATACACGAGGAAATTTACCGCCGCGTGACGGAACTTTTGAAGGCTTGACCACATCAAAAACAAGTGAAAAGGGGACGCTCACGCGCCCCATCTTCACAGGAGGAGAGTGCCTTAGCAGCAGCAATCGTTGCTGTTGCCGCAGCCGCAGTTGTTGCTGCAGCCACAGCCGCAACCGCAGCCATTGCCGCAACCGCAGCCATTGCCGCACCCGCCGCAGCCGAACAGCACCAGAATGATGATGAGGATCAGCCACACGCAGCTATTGTTGTTATTGCACATTTTCGTTTCACCTCACTTGTCATGCCCTATCCTATGCGCGAGCGCGCAAAGGTGAGCCTGACCGATAGAAAAAGGTGAGGGAATTTCAAATCAGCAAGGAGGAGCTATGAGCTACGAGGACAACTACGATCAAACCGCCCGCTGGGACGCCGAGAGCGTCCGCGAAGCGGAGCAGCGCACGCAGCACCGCTCCACGCGCAGCAGCGCCGAGCGGCAAAAACTGAAGAAGAAAGGGCAGCGCCGCCGCTTTACGCTGTGGCTCGCGTTCGTGCTCATCACGTCGGCGATCCTCGCCGGTGTGGGCTGGCTGCTGGCGAACGACATGTGCTCTTTCAACAAGGCACCGGTCGAGACGACCATCGAGATCACGCGCGACGACAACCTGAACACCATCGCCACGAAGCTCCACGACGAGGGGCTCATTAAGTACAAGTGGTTCTTCAAGGCGTTCGGCAGGCTCCGCCACGCGGAAAGCCGCATCGGCATCGGCACCTACGCCGTCGACAGCGACATGGACTACGACGCGCTCATCAACCGCATGAGCAACAAGAACGCGTCGCTCACGGCGAATACCGTTAAAATTTCGATCCCAGAGGGCTATAATGTCCGCCAGATCATCGCGCTGATGGACAAGTATGGTGTCAACACGGCGGAAAAGCTCACCGACGCGGCGATGAACTCGGACTTCAACTATTCGTTCATCGACAACAATAAAAAGGGCGACCTGACGCGCCTTGAGGGCTATCTCTTCCCCGATACCTACGAATTCTTCGTGGACGAGGACCCGACGCACGCGCTGTCGAGACTGCTCGACAACTTTAATACAAAGATGAGCGATGAGCTCATGCAGAAGGTCGAGGCCTCCGGCTATTCGCTCAACCAGATCTTGACCATCGCCTCGCTCATCGAAAAGGAGACGGACGGCACGGACCGCGAGAACATCGCGTCGGTCATCTATAACCGCCTCAACAACGTGGGCGAGACGTACCACAAGCTCCAGATCGATGCTTCGCTCATCTACGGCCTCGGCGATAACTACACCGGAACACTGACGAGCAGCGACCTCAATTACAACACGCCCTACAACCTCTCGATGTACGAGGGCTTACCGCCCACGCCCATCGCGAACCCCGGTCTCGCCTCCATCCAGGCGGCGCTCGAACCGGCGCAGACGAACTACTACTTCTACGCGCTCGGCAAGGACGGCGTGCACCACTTCTTCAAGACCTACGCGGAGCACGCGAGCTTCGTCAGCTCCAGCCAGTACGCAGGCTAACATAAAATGACGCGGCAGCGTGGCTTATGCCACGCTGCCGCTTTGAAAGAGGACAACAATGAGAAGAAAACCCGAGATCCTCGCCCCGGCGGGCGATATGGAAAAATTGCAGATGGCCGTGCTCTACGGCGCGGACGCAGTGTACTTAGCCGGTACGAGCTTCGGCATGCGCTCGTTCGCGGGCAACTTCACGCCGGAGGAGCTTCCCAAAGCGGTGAAGTTCGCGCACGACCACGGTGTGCGCGTCCACGTGACGGTGAATACGATGCCGCGCAACGACGAGGTCGCGCGGCTGCCCGAGCACTTGGAGCGTTTGAACGACGCAGGTGTCGACGCGCTTATTTTGGCCGACCTCGGCGCGTTTACGCTCGCGGGGAAGTATGCGCCCAAGTGCGAGCGCCATATCTCGACCCAGCAGTCGATCGCAAACTACGAGTGCGCCCGCGCGTGGTACGATTTGGGCGCGAAACGAGTGGTGCTGGCAAGGGAAGTGTCTTTACAGGAGATTCGCGAAATGCGCGCGAAAATTCCAGAGGAGCTGGAGGTCGAGACCTTCTGTCATGGCGCGATGTGCGTGAGCTATTCGGGCCGCTGCCTTCTCTCAAACTATATGACCGGCCGCGACTCGAACCGCGGCCAGTGCGCCCAGCCCTGCCGCTACCAGTATGCGCTGATGGAGGAGAAACGTCCGGGCGAATATTTCCCCGTCTTCGAGGATGAGAAGGGGACCTACATCATGAACTCGCGCGATATGTGCATGATCGACCATTTAGACGATATCATGGACGCGGGCATCGACTGCATCAAGATCGAGGGGCGCGCGAAGTCGGCCTACTACGCCGCCATCGTCACAGGTGCGTACCGCCATGTGCTCGACAACGTCGCCGCGGGCAGGGAAGTCGATCCCGTATGGCGCGATGAGGTAGAGCATGTGAGCCACCGCCATTATTCGACGGGCTTCTACTACGGCCAGCCCGGGCAGTATTACGACAATTCGCGCTACATCCGCGACTGGCAGGTCTGCGCCGTCGTGACGGACTGCGATGCGGACGGCAACGCGACGCTGTCGCTTCGCAACAAGTTTGCCGCGGGCGACGAGATCGAGCTCGTCGGCCCCGACAGCCGCCCGTTCACGATGACCGCGCCCGTGATGCACGACCTCGAGGGCTTCGAGCTCTACGAGCCGCGCACACCGCAGACGGTGTTTAAGATGAAGCTGCCGCGCTTTGTGCCGCCGATGAGCTTCGTGCGCCATGCGGTCTCGCTGGGCGCGAAGGACTGAAGCGAAGGTGAAAAAGGCTGCTCTCTTACGAAAGAGAGCAGCCTTTTTTGCATTTCTGCTTAGTTTCGCTCTGTTTTCAAAAGCCTTCGCTGGGCGAGGATGCCCGGCAGGATCGCGCACAGCGAGCCTGCGAGGAAGCAGACGATACCGGCGATCATGTTGAGCGGGATCTCCTCCTTGAGGAAAAGAAGCGCGAAGATCGGCGCCAAGATGGGCTTTAGGAAGAAAATGAGCGACGCCTCCTGCGCGGACGTTTTCTCCATCGCCATCATGTGGCAGACGAAGCCCGCCGCGGAGTTGATGCAGCAGATGTACAGCAGTGCCGGAATGGCCGAGGCAGGGATATTTTCAAAGAGCGGCACGTCGATAAAGAGGTTCAGCCCCACCGCGCCATAGAGCGACGCGCCCGCCGCCGTGCGGCCGAAGAGCAGAATGAACACGAGCTCGCCCGCGCCGAAGAGAAAGCTCAGGCACGTAACAGCGATGCCGCCGAAGCGCGGTGTACGCTTTTTGCCGAACACACTGTAGAGTGCGAACATCACGGCGGAGAGAATGGCGAGCACCGAGCCTGTGGGATCGAGCGTCGCATGAATGGGGTCAATGATGATGAGCGCCGCCGTGAGCTCCAAAATGAGCGCGATAATGTGGTTGCGATGAATGTCCTCATGCAGGAAGAGATGGGCGAACACCGTGACGAAGATCGGATTGCAGGAGAAGATGACCGCCACGATTGACGCGCGCGTATAGGTCACGGACATCTGGTAGAGCGACATCGCGATGACGACGCACAGAAAGCCCGAAAGCGCGAAAAAGCCGATGTCCTTTCGCGAGAGCGAGGCGTTTTTCTTCTTCATCGAGCGCGAGGCGAACGGGATGAGCAGAATGCCGCCGACGAGAAAGCGCAGACACGTGATCTGCATGGGCGCAAACACGCCGTGCACCGTTTTGAGCATGACCTCCATCGTGCTGAAGATCACGGCGCAGAGGACGATATAGACATAGCCGGAGCGGGAACGGTTCATAGCGATTCTCCCTTCATCATTCAAACGAAAGCAGTATATGCCATTTTCTGCCCAAAGGCAAGGGATGCTTGACAAAAGCTGAATTTGAGATATAATAACGCAAGTAAAACGCGATGAAAAAGTCAGCTTTGCAGACGAGCCTGAAGCGAGAGGGGAATGGTGCAAGCCCTCGGCCACCGGTGCGAAGCAGCCGCTTTGGAGCCGTCCGCGAGGAGCGGAACGCCTCGTCCCCGTTACCGGACGGCTAAGATGCTTTCCCACAAGCGGAAAGATAATTAGGGTGGTACCGTGAAGTGTCAAGTCTTCGCCCCTATGTGTAGGGACGGAGGCTTTATTTTTTTGGAAAGGGATAGATATGCGCAAAAAAGTGTGGATTTTTGCATTGGCTGCGGTGCTGCTGGTGATTTTGGCCGGCTGCCGCGGAAACGAGCTGCCCGACGGCATGGACGAGGACAAGGTCTCGAGCGCGGGACTTGCCGTCATGTCCCAGCTGACGAAGGGCGAATATGAAGCGGTCTACGACGCGCTGCGCGAGGATGTGCGCGAGCAGACGAGCGCCGATGCCATTGAAGAGATGATGGATATCGCGACCGAGGGGCGCGGCAGCTTCAAAAAGGTCAAGGATTCGATGGTGACGGGCGTGACGGACGCGGACGAGCCGCATGCCATCGCCGTCATCGGCGCGAAATACGACAAAAAGTCCGTGGTGTTCCGCATCGCATTCGATACGGAGATGAACCTTATCGGACTGGATGTGAGAGGGAAGTGAGCAGATGACAAGAAAAATCATCGACATGACGAAGGACCCGCGCGGCGGCCAGTTTGAATACTTCCGCACGATGACCGACCCGTGGGCGGGCATCACGGTTCCGGTGGATATTACGGATCTTCTTGCTTCGCTTAACGGCCGTCCGTTTTTCCTCAGCTATCTCTATGCGGTGATGCGCGCGGCGAACGCCGTTCCCGAGCTGCGGCGGAGATTGCTGCCCGACGGTCAGGTCGTTGAGTATGATCACTGTGACCCGTCGTACACCGTGATGAAGCCCGACGGCACGGGCGTTTACGTCTACTGCCTGCTTGAGGACGATCTGTCGTCTTACGAAAAGTTTGTCGCCGAGGGCAAGCGGCGGCAGAAGGAGACGCTCGAGCGCGGTACGCTGACCGAGGATGGCGACGTGCTGGCGAATTTCTTCGTCTCCTGCGTGCCGTGGCTCTACTACACGCAGATCAAAGAGCCCGCCGGCGGCGCAGACGACAGCAATCCGCGCTTCGCCTGGGGAAAATACCGCGAGGAAAACGGCCGCATGATGCTGCCGATGTCACTTTTCATCAACCACGCGCTCTGCGACGGATGGCACGTCACGCAGTTCTATAAAAATCTCGACCGTGAGCTCGCGGAATTGAGCGCTTATCTGAAAACACAGAACGAACAACAGTAAATTTTACAATAAAAGGAGAAACCAACCATGTCTCAGCCCAAGTATTACGGTCTCAATGAGCTGCGGGAAATGTTCCTGCACTTTTTTGAGACAAAAGGCCATCTGCGCCTGCCCAGCTTTTCCCTGATCCCGCAGAACGACGCGTCGCTGCTGCTCATCAACTCCGGTATGGCGCCGATGAAGCCGTTCTTCACCGGCGAGCAGGAGCCCCCGCGCCACCGCGTGACCACCTGCCAGAAGTGCATCCGCACCGGCGACATCGAGAACATCGGCCACACCGCGCGCCACGGCACGTACTTTGAAATGCTCGGCAACTTCTCGTTCGGCGACTATTTCAAGACCGAGGCCATCCACTGGGCGTGGGAATTCCTGACCAGCCCCGAGTGGGTCGGCCTCGACCCGAACCGCCTGTATCCCTCTGTTTTCGCCGGCAACGAGACCACGCCCGCCGACGACGAGGCGTTCCGCATCTGGCACGAGGAGATCGGCATCCCCGAGGACCGCATTTTCAAGTTCGGCAAGGAGGACAACTTCTGGGAGCACGGCTCCGGTCCGTGCGGCCCCTGCTCTGAAATTTACTACGACCGCGGCGAAAAGTACGGCTGCGGCAAGCCCGGCTGCACCGTCGGCTGCGACTGCGACCGCTATATGGAGGTCTGGAACATCGTCTTCTCCCAGTTCGACAACGACGGCCACGACCACTACACCGAGCTCAAGCAGAAGAACATCGACACCGGCATGGGTCTTGAGCGCTTGGCCGTTGTGTGCCAGGACGTTGATTCGCTCTTCGACGTCGACACGGTGATGAACATCACGAACAAGGTCACGGAGATCACCGGCGCGAGCTACGGCCAGAGCCGCGAGAAAGACGTGTCCCTGCGCGTCATCACCGACCACATCCGCTCGGCTTCCTTTATGATCTGCGACGGCGTGCTGCCCAGCAACGAGGGCCGCGGCTACGTGCTGCGCCGCCTGCTGAGAAGAGCCGCCCGCCACGGCAAGCTGCTTGGCGTCAACCGTCCGTTCCTCTATGAGGTCGTGGATACGGTCGTGCACGAGAACGAAGGCCATTATCCCGAGCTGCGCGAGCGTCAGGCCTATATCACCAAGGTCATCCGCACCGAGGAGGAGAACTTTGCCAAGACCATCGACGGCGGCATGAAGATATTCACCGAGCTTCTGAACGCCCACAAGGAGAAGGGTGAGACCGTCTTCTCCGGCGCGGACGCGTTCAAGCTGTACGACACCTACGGCTTCCCCATCGACCTGACGGTCGAGATGGTCGAGGACGAGGGCATGACGCTCGACCGCAAGGCCTTTGACCACGAGATGCAGGAGCAGAAGACCCGCGCCCGCGAGGCGCGCAAGGCGCTCGGTGACCTCGGCTGGGCGGGCGTTGAGTTCGGCAAGGACATTCCGTCCACGGAATTTGTCGGCTATGACCACGATTCCGTCGACGATGCGAAGGTCGTCGCGCTGGTGGTCGAGAGTGAGCAGGCCGAGGCTATGATGAGCGGCGTGGAGGGCATCATCGTGCTCGACAAGACTCCGTTCTATGCCGAAATGGGCGGCCAGATCGGCGATACGGGCGTCATCCGCTGCGGCGAGGCCGTGTTTGAGGTCACGGACGTCCAGAAGAACAAGGGCGGCAAGTTTATGCACACAGGTAGGGTCATCCACGGCAGCTTCCAGCTCGGCGACACCGTGACGGCATCCATTGATGTGGAGCGCCGCATGGCCATCCGCCGCGGCCACACGGCCACCCATCTGCTCGACGCCGCGCTCAAGGCGGTGCTCGGCGACCACGTGCATCAGGCCGGTTCTCTGGTCGAGCCCGACCGTCTGCGCTTCGACTTCACGCACTTTGAGTCCATCACGCCCGAGCAGCTGCTCGCGGTCGATACCTTCGTCAACGACGCGATCCTGCGCGGCATCCCCGTTGTGACCGAGGTGCTGCCCATCGAGGAAGCGAAGAAGAAGGGCGCTGTCGCCATGTTTGGCGAAAAGTACGGCGACGTTGTCCGCGTGGTCGAGATGGGCGATGTGTCCATGGAGTTCTGCGGCGGTACGCACCTTGACAACACCGCCAAGGTCGGCCTCTTCCGCATCAAGAGCGAGGGCAGCGTTGCCTCCGGCGTGCGCCGCATCGAGGCTATCACCGGCAAACAGACGCTCGAAGAGCTTAGAAGCGGCCAGGAGAAGCTCATCCGCGCGGCGCAGCTTCTCAAGACCACATCGAACGAGCTCGAAAGCCGCATCGGCGGCATGCTGAGCGAGATGAAGGAGATCAAGAGCCAGCTTGAAAAGTTCAAGGAGCAGGCATCGCTCGGCGAGGCGCGCACGTTCCTGACCTCCGCCAAGGAAGTGAAGGGCCTGAAGCTCGTCACCGCCCAGCGCGACGGCATGGATGCAAACGCCCTGCGCAAGCTCGGCGACTTCCTGCGCGACAAGGAGCCCAAGATCGTCGGCGTGCTCGCCTCCGTCAAGGACGGCAAGGTCACGCTTCTGGCCGTGTGCGGCAAGGAAGCGGTCGCAAGCGGAATCAAGGCAGGCGATATCATCAAGGCCATCGCGCCTATCTGCGGCGGCAAGGGCGGCGGCAAGCCCGACTCTGCCATGGGCGGCGGCACCGAAGTCAGCAAGGTCGACGACGCGCTCGCGGCGGTGGATGATCTCATCCTGAGCAAGCTCGGCTGATGGCGGCGTTACCGAAAGATCCGGCGATGCTGCTGAGCGCCGTGAATATGAAGCTGCGCGATTTTTACGATTCTGTCGATTCGCTGTGCGATGATCTGGACGTTGCGCGCGAGAGCATCGAAACATCGCTTGCAGGCATCGGTTACACCTACGATGCCGAGAAAAATCAATTTGTGTAAGATAAAATTACTTTACAGAAAGGAGCGATAAAACATGTCTGATTGTCTGTTCTGCAAGATCATCGCGGGCGACATCCCGTCGAACAAGGTCTACGAGGACGACCTCTGCTATGCCTTCAACGACATCGCGCCGCAGGCGCCGGTGCACTTTCTTGTGATCCCGAAGGCGCACATCGCATCTGTCGCGGGCGTGAACAAAGAGAACAGCGCCGTCGTCGCGCACATCTTCGAGGTCATTGCCAAGCTCACCAAGGAGAAGGGCATTGAGAGTTACCGCGTCGTGTCCAACATCGGCGAGCAGGCGGGACAGAGCGTGCCGCATCTGCATTTTCATGTTCTCGCCGGCCGCGACATGACTTGGCCTCCGGGCTGATTGTTTTCCCGTAGGGGAAGCGAAATTGGCAGCGCGGCAGCGCTGCATCCATTCCCTGCGCCGCGCAGGGGATGCGGATAAGGGAGGGGTATCTCTTTTTCAAAAAGAGATACCCCTCCCTTACACCCTCCCAGAGAAAATTCACATTGCTGGTTTGCAGCTTGAAGAACTGCACGCGCTGCGCAATGTAAGTGCGGTGTACATGGCTTCGCCATGAATCTTCTGCAAGTCGAAACCGATTGCAGCCGCGCCTTACTATCGTGAGGCGCGAGTGACGTTTGCTTGGCGGCGGACTGCGTGCCGAATGCGGCATTGCTGCGCTCGCCGCATTGTGAAGACTGGCGGTAGACGGGAATTAGGCTGTACTCCTACAAGATCAGCAGAGCGGCAGCGGATGATAGAAGAAAGTCAAATCGTATAGCAACACTAACCGCGGCAACGCCGCGCGCAGGCAGTTGCATTCCGAAGGCATAAAGGTTATTCAACCCCGAGACTGCCAATCTAAACCTTTCTCTTGAGGGATTTAAAGGGGGATATTCTCTTTCGTGAAAGAGAATATCCCCCTTTGCCCCTGCCGCCCGCAGGCGGCATATCCCTCCGCGCCGTGCGTGGAAAGAAGTCTTCGGCCTTTAGGCGAAAAAAGAGCTGTCCTTGCGGACAGCTCTTTTCAAATCTTTGTTCCTTATTCGGTGACGAAGGGGAGCAGAGCGATCTGACGGGCGCGCTTGATGGCCTCGGTCAGCTGACGCTGATGCATCGCGCAGGTACCGGTGGTTCTGCGGGGCAGGATCTTCGAACGCTCGGAGATGAAGCGGCGCAGCTTGGCGGCGTCCTTATAGTCGATATACTCGCACTTGTCAACGCAGAACTGGCACACCTTTTTGCGCTTGCGGTTCGGGCCGCCGGCGCGAGGGGCTCTGTTTTCGCGTTCCATAGCCATGGATGATTCCTCCTTATCAGAATTGGGGCTTTCGTACCCACATTAGAACGGCAGCTCGCCGTCCTCTTCAATTTCGGCAAAGCCGCCGCTCGCAGGAGCGGTGTAGCTCTCGGCGGGAGAGCCGTAAGCGGGGGGCGCGTAATCGCCGCCCGACTGGCTGTCGCGCTTGCTGTCGCCGAAATAAATGTTGTCGGCAACCACTTCCGCGCTGCGGCGGTTGTTGCCATCCTTGTCTTTCCAGTCGCGGATCTGTAATCTGCCCTCGACCACGGCCATGCGGCCCTTGGTGAAATACTGGCAGACAAATTCAGCGGTCTGGCGCCAAGCGACTACGTCGATGAAATCGGTGGCCTTCTCACCGCTCTCGCGGCTCTTGAAGTCGCGGTCGACCGCGACGGAGAAGGACGTCACCGCCGTGCCGTTCTGCGTGCGGCGCAGCTCGGGATCACGGGTGAGTCGACCCATGATGACGATACGGTTCAACATAGCGCTGCCCTCCTTATTCGCCCTTGCAGACGATCATGGAGCGGATGATACCATCGGTAATGCCGAGGATACGGTCCAATTCCTTGGGGAAATCGGGCGCGCTCGTGAAGGAGATCAGAACATAGTAGCCTTCGGTGATGTAGTTGATGGCGTAGGCCAGCTTGCGCTTGCCCCACTCCTCAACCTCCATAGCCGTGCTGTTCTGCTCCACGAGGGTCTTGAACTTTTCGGTCAGAGCGGCGACCTGCTCTTCGGGCAGTCTGCCGTCCATGATGAAAACGACCTCATAGTTTGCGGAAATCTTAGCCATTCTTGGTTGCACCTCCTTTTGGACTGATGGCCCACACGGATTCATGTGAGCAAGGATTTGCCTGCAATGCATATTACAAGCTCTACTATTATATAAAACTATTCCGTAAAGTCAAGCAATTTTTCAAAAATACCGCCCCCTTTGCGCGGAAAAATCAGATTTTCCATGTTTTTCCGGTGTAAAGACGGCCGCATTGCTTGCAATCGGGCGGAAATTAGTGTAAAATTGTCGGTAGAGTTTACCAAAGGAGCGATACACCATGAAAAAGTTTTTCGCCGCGGCGCTGGTAGTGAGCATGCTGACCGTCCTTTTGAGCGGCTGCATGTGCCAGGTCGCCGATACGATGTTTCAATTTGACGGCAGCGGCACGGTCGAGGCCAAATTCGGCTTCTCCGAGGAAATGGTCAACGCGATGAATATGCGCGCCGAGATGACCCAGAACGGCTTTTCCTTCTTTCGCTACGATGGCCACGGCTACTACGGCGACCAGGCGAGCGAGTCGTTTGCCAACGCTGATGAGTTCAATGCGATCTTTGCCGAGGTCTCCGCGGAGACCGCCGAGGTGAGCAAGGCCGCCACGCCCGGCACGGTCACGCTTTCCGTTGCATCTGACGGCGGGCTTACGCTGACGGTGCAGAACACCCAGACCGACCGCCGCAGCGCGATCAAGACAGAGCTTGCCAAGCGGCTGCCCGACTACTCTGACGCACAGATCAACGCGCTGCTTGAGGACATGGTGATGACCTACCGCTTCGCTTTCCCCGCAGCGCTTGTGGACTACAACGCCGCTGCCGGCATCACGGTGAAGGAAAACGTCGTCACGGTCGACTACCTCACGCTGGAGGCGGGCACGTACCGCTTTACGACCTCTGAAACCGAGAGCCTGCACCAGCGCCAGCTCGGCACTGTGACACAGGAGAGCATTCCCGCGAGCGGCACGGCCCATATGCGCCGCCAGACCATCGAGTTCGACGGCTGCGACATCACGCTCCAGACCTACGCGCTGCCCGGCAGCAACGGCGGCGAGACGAATTATGTCCGCCTGCGCGATATTGCGTCTCTCTTAAACGGTACGAACGCGCAGTTCGGCGTGGACTGGGACGGCAATGTCATTATCGTACCGGATGAAGCCTATAAGCCAAACGGAACGGAGATGCAGGCGCCGTTTTCCGGCGACCGCCATTATCAGAAAGCCGATGCCAAGACTGTGATTTACGGCGAGAGCATCCCGTTCACGGCGATCCTGCTGACCGACGATCAGGGCGGCGGCTACACGTACTACAAGCTGCGCGACCTCGGCAAGGTGCTGAACTTCAACGTCGGCTGGTCGAACGGCCGCGGGATCTATATTGAGAGCAACCACCCGTATGAAGGCTAACGCCTTCAAAAAAGTGGCCTTTGGGCCGCTTTTTTGAGTAGGAGCTTTGCAGTCCGCGGCAGCGCACGCGCCGTAGGCGCGCACGTTTGCGGCCTGAGAAGTGTAAATTCCAACGCACATGTCGTTGGAATTTACGATTGAAATTATTTGCGCCGTGCGCGGCGCAAAGTCTGCGACGCTTTTTGGTGCTTTCTTAAATAAAAAAGAGGACTTCCGTTCGGAAGTCCTCTTTTTTGACTCAGTTGAGCTTGAGGTGCTTCTGCATCACGCCGAGGAGGGGGATGCCGAGGACATAGCAGGCGACAGCTTCGCCGAGGCCGACGGTGAGGGCGTTGTAGAAGAACGCGGGCGGGAAGCCGTTGCCGACGCCTGCTTCCTCCCAAGCGATGAGCGCGCCGATGAGGATGGCGTTGCAGAGCACGGGCGGCAGCGCCGCCGTCCACTTATTGCGGCAGCGGGCGGTGAGGAGCGCCGCAAGCAGCGTGGCCGCCGAGCCGACGATCATGTCGAGCGGGCCGTAGGGGCTCAGGATGTTCGAGAGCACGCAGCCGATGAACAGTCCCCAGCTCGCCTCGGGCATCAGGAACGGCAGGACCGTCATCGCCTCGGAAAAGCGGAGCTGGATGGGACCGTAGGCAAGGTTCAGGGCGTTGGAGAGCATCGTCAGCGCGACGTAGATAGCCGCGATGAGGGCGCAGCGGGTGAGCTTTTTGGTGTCAAAGTGCATGGGTCGGGTTCCTTTCTAAAATCATGCGGGTGGGTTGGAAACGGATGAAAAACACGGCGCGGGCAGCCAGATGGCCGCCCGCGTTGTTTCTTACGCGAGGTCGGGGAAAGAGCGCATCACTTCGGCGCAGCGGGGGCAGAGACCCTCGGCGTTCGCGGCGGTAGAGTGCTTCCAGCAGCGCGGGCACTTCGTGCCGGCGGCTTCCTCGGCGGAGGCCTTCACGCTGTCGCCGACCGTCACCTCGACCTGAGAGACGATCAGAAGGTCCGCAAGCTCCTTGCCGTCCACATTTGCGAGGAATGCGTCTTCGGCGGGAACAGTCAGGTGCACGTCGGCCTCAAGGCTCTTGCCGATCTTCTTCTCGGCGCGGGCGGCTTCGAGCACGCCGTTGACCACGGTGCGCACCTCGGCGAGCTTCTCCCAGTTGGCCATCTCCTCAGCGGTGAGGGCGTAGGCCGTGAAGGGCTTGTTCATCTCGTTGAGCACCACGTTGCGCGCGTCGTCCTCGCCGGTGTGCGGCATGGCGAGCCAGATCTCGTCGCAGGTGAAAGCGAGGATCGGCGCAAAAAGCTTGGAAAGCGTGTGGAGCGTGAGGTACAGCGCGGTCTGCGCGCTGCGGCGGGACAGGCTGTCCGCACCGTCGCAGTAGAGGCGATCCTTCACGATATCGAGATAGAAGCTTGAGAGCGTGGTGACGCAGAAATCGTTCACCGCGTGGGTGATGATGTGGAACTCATAATCGCAGTAGGACTGCTCGGCCTTTTCAATGAGCTCGTTGAGCTTCGTGAGGAGCCAGCGGTCGAGCTTGGGCATCTCCTCGGGCTTGGTCAGCTTTTCGGGGTCGAAGTCGACAAGGTTGTCGAGCATGAACTTGCAGGTGTTGCGGAACTTGAGGTAGTTCTGGCTGAGCTGCTTGAAGATCTCCTTCGAGCAGCGGACGTCCGCGTGATAGTCCGCGCTGGCGGCCCACAGGCGCAGAATATCCGCGCCGTTCTCGTTGAACACGTCCGCGGGATCGACGCCGTTGCCAAGGCTCTTGTGCATGGCCTTGCCCTCGCCGTCGACCGTCCAGCCGTGGGTGACGCACTCCTTAAAGGGCGCGCCCTGGCCGAAGGCGCCGACAGCGGTCAGCAGCGAAGACTGGAACCAGCCGCGGTACTGATCGAGACCCTCGAGGTACATCGTGGCGGGCCAGAAGCCCTGATCCTTCTTCATGGACGCGAAGTGCGTGGAGCCGGAGTCGAACCAGCCGTCAAGCGTGTCCTCCTCTTTGGTAAAGCCGGCGTTCTTGCCGCAGTGCGGGCAGGTGAAGCCCTTGGGCAGGATGTCGGCGGCATCCATATCGAACCAGGCGTTGGAGCCCTTTTCGGCAAAGAGGTCAGAGACGGCCTTGATGGTCTCATCGGTGCAGATGGGCTTGCCGCAGTCCTTGCAGTAGAACACGGGGATGGGCAGGCCCCAGCGGCGCTGACGGGAGATGCACCAGTCGGCGCGCTCACGGATCATGCTCTTCATGCGGTCGATGCCCCAGCCCGGAACCCAGCGCACGTCGTCGCACGCGGCGCAGGCCTCATCCTTAAAAGAGTCGACAGAGCAGAACCACTGCGGGGTGGCGCGGAAGATGATGGGGTGCTTGCAGCGCCAGCAGTGCGGATAGCTATGGACGATCTCCTCGGAGGCGAAGAGCGCGCCGCTCTCCTTCATGTCCGCAAGGATGACGGGGTTGGACTCTTCGACGAGCATGCCCTCATATTTTCCGGCATAGTCGGTGTGGCGGCCCTGATCGTTGACGGGCACGACCATGTCCATGCCGTAGCGGCGGCAGGTCTGATAGTCGTCCGCGCCGAAGCCGGGCGCGGTGTGGACGCAGCCGGTACCGGAATCCATCGTGACATAGTCGGCGAGAACCAGACGGGAGGTCTTGGGCAGGAAGGGATGAGATGCGAGCATGTTCTCATAGAAGTTACCGGGGTGGGTCTCAAGGATCGAGTAGTGCTCGACGTTGCCGACGGTCATGACCTTTTCGACGAGCGCCTCGGCGACGATGTACATCTCGCCGTTATCCTCGTTCTTCACGATGGCGTAGCTCTCGTCGGGGTGCAGGGCGATGGCAAGGTTACCGGGCAGCGTCCAGATCGTGGTCGTCCAAATGACGAAGTTGAGCTTGGACTTGTCGAGATGGCTCAGCTTGCCGAGATCGTCGTTCATCGGGAACTTGACGTACACGGTCGTGCAGGGGTCGTCCTGATACTCGATCTCCGCCTCGGCCAGGGCGGTCTCGTCGTGATAGCACCAGTAAACGGGCTTTAAGCCCTTGTAGATGTAGCCCTTCTTGTACATCTCGCCGAAGACCTTGACCTCCTCAGCCTCGAAGCCGGGGTCCATGGTCTTGTAGGGGTGCTCCCAGTCGCCGAGCACACCGATGCGCTTGAAGCCCTCCATCTGCACGTCGATATAGTGCTGGGCGAACTCGTGGCAGGCGGAGCGGAACTCGGAAACGGGCATGGCCTTGTGGTTGAGCTTGTTCTGCTTGATGATGGCGCTCTCGATGGGCATGCCGTGGTTGTCCCAGCCGGGGATATAGGGCGTGTAGTAGCCGCGCATCGCGTAGGAACGGGTGATGAAGTCCTTCAGGGACTTGTTGAGCGCGTGACCCATGTGCAATCCGCCGTTGGAGAACGGAGGGCCATCGTGCAGGGCGAAGCGGGGCTTGCCCTCGTTCTTTTTGAGCATGAGGTTGTAGAGGTCCATTTCCTCCCAGTGCTTGAGCATCTCAGGCTCGCGCTTGGGAAGACCCGCGCGCATCGGGAAGCCGGACTTGGGCATATTCAGCGTGCTTTTGTAATCCATGTTGCGTCTCCTTCGTTTATATAAATTTTCAGATCACTTATCTGATTTTTGCCGCGACATGTGCGTGGCAAAAATTCCTTGACCCAGCCGCCTTGGGCGGCGACGCCAGTGACTTGTGTCACTGGTGCGGGGGACTCTAAAGGGGGGATGAAATCCCCTCTTTACTAAAAAAATACGCGCCCTGTCCCCATAAAGAGACAAAGGCGCTGACCTCTGCGGTACCACTCTTCTTGCTGTGTCTTGCACAGCCGCTCAAATGCTGCGATATAACGGTCGCACCCGTCCGGCCTTACTCATGAGTTCAGTCCGGCTGCTCCGAGGTGATATTCGGCCCTGCCGCGTCCCGCCTTTCACCAAAACGGCGGTTCTCTTTGCCGCGGGGGAGGGGCTTACTTGTCCTCATCCACGCATATTTCATAATGCAGTAGTAATATATCGGCTTTTTTGGGCTTTGTCAACCCCACCGCGGCGCTCTCAGGGCAGAAAAAGATGTAAATTTGGAGTAAAAACTTGTAAACTACGGCAAAATACGCCCGTGAGCGCTTGACAGCGCAAAAAAAATGTGATACCTTTTGCAGCACGGAAAAAAGGGAGTAGCCGGCGCCCACGGGCGTTGAGCAGATCGTCATCGCGGGAAAGTATCCCCGGTCTGCTTGCGAAATGGCAAGACTTTTACCCCGGGCGGCGCCCGCGGTAAAGGTCTTTTTTCTTTTGCCCGGCTACCAAAACCGACTGAGTATAAGGAGTGTTTACAGCATGGAGTTTTTGCTCGACGGCATCCGCGCGGTCACACCGCAGCAGTGTGTAATGTATGTGGTGGGCGCGCTGCTCATCTATCTCGCCATCAAAAAGGACTACGAACCCTCGCTTCTGCTGCCGATGGGCTTCGGCGCGATCCTCGTGAACCTTCCGATGTCCGGCGTTCTGAACCAGATGGTCGCGGGCGTGGGCGAGAGTCAGGGCATCATCCAGTGGCTCTTTGAAACGACGATCGAAGCGAGCGAGGCGCTGCCGCTGCTGCTGTTCATCGGCATCGGCGCGATGATCGACTTCGGCCCGCTGCTTTCAAACCCGAAGATGTTCCTCTTCGGCGCGGCGGCGCAGTTCGGCATCTTCTTTGCGATGATCGCGGCGGTCATGCTGGGCTTTGACCTCAAGGACGCGGCCTCCATCGGCATCATCGGCGCGGCGGACGGCCCGACGTCGATCCTTGTTTCACAGGTGCTCCATTCCAATTATATCGGCCCCATCGCGGTCGCGGCGTACTCGTACATGGCGCTCGTGCCGATCATCCAGCCGTTCGCCATCAAGCTGGTCACGACGAAAAAGGACCGCGCGATGCACATGCCGTATAACCCCAAGCACGTCTCCCGTTCGCTGCGCATCTGCTTCCCCATCATGGTCACGATCATCGCGGGCTTCATCGCGCCGATGTCCGTCTCGCTCGTGGGCTTTCTGATGTTCGGCAACCTGCTGCGCGAGTGCGGCTGCTTGGAGCGTCTTTCCCAGACGGCGCAGAACGATTTGGCGAACCTCATCACGCTGCTGCTCGGCATCACGATCTCCTTCTCGATGAAGGCCGACCAGTTCGTCAATCTCAACACGCTCATCATCATGGCGCTGGGTCTTGTCGCCTTCATCTTTGACTCCATCGCGGGCGTGATGTTTGCAAAGCTTCTGAACCTCTTCTGCAAGAACAAGGTGAATCCGATGGTCGGTGCGGCCGGTATCTCGGCCTTCCCGATGTCCGCGCGCGTCATTCAGAAGATGGGGCAGGAGGCGGACTGCACCAATCACCTGCTGATGCACGCCGTCGGCGCGAACGTCGCCGGTCAGATCGCATCGGTGCTCGCAGGCGGCATGATCCTCAATCTCGTGCCGCAGCTCATGGGTTAAGGAGGAACGCACTATGACAAATCTTGAGATCGCGCTGCTTATCACGGGGCAGGGAATGCTCGGCATCTTCGCCGTGATGGGACTCATCACCGGACTGGTCACACTCTTCACTAAATTCGGTAAAAAGTAAAACCCCAGACATAAACAGGCGGCCGCTGCCAACGCAGCGACCGCCTGTTTTAACATCGTAGATTTTGCACCGCGCACGGCGCAAATAATTTTAATCGTAATTTGTCGCGACATGCGCGTGACAAATTACTCTCTGCGCGGAGCGCGTGTCGCAGCCGCCTCACGGGCGGCAAGGCACGAAGCGCAGCGAATCCTCTTGAAAAGGCGGCATAGCCGCCTTTTCAAATACTCAAAAACGAGGGACTCAGTCCCACGTTTTTGAAGTAATATAGAGCATTAAAGCTGCAACATCCGCCGGACTGACGCCCGAGATCCTCCCCGCCTGCCCCAGATTCTGCGGACGAATGGCGGCGAGCTTTTCGCGCGCCTCCAGACGGAGACCGTCGATTTTCGCGTAATCGATATCCTCGGGAATGGCGCGGTGCTCCAGGCGCGCAAACTCCGCGACCTCCGCCATCTGGCGGCGGATGTAGCCCTCGTATTTGACGGCAATCTCCACGCTCTCGGCGAGTGCGGGCGGGAAGGCGCGGCAGCCTGCATCAAAATCGCGCAGGTCGTCATAGGTGAGCTGCGGTCGACGCAGCAGCGCGATGAGCGGGCTGCCGTCGCGCACCTCCGCCGTGCCGCGCGAAGTCAACAGCGCGTTGAGCGCGTCGGACGAGGGGACGCCCGTGTGCTCGAGGCGCTTGATCTCGCGGCGCACTGCGTCGTATTTGCCCACGACCTTTTGCAGCGTTTCATCGCTGACAAGGCCAAGCTCGTGCCCGATGGGCGCAAGGCGCTCGTCGGCGTTGTCCTGCCGCAGGATGAGGCGGTACTCGCTGCGGCTCGTCATCATGCGATAGGGCTCGTTCGTTCCCTTGGTCACAAGGTCGTCGATGAGTGTACCGATGTACGCCTGCTCGCGGCCCAGAATGAACGGCGTTTCGCCCTTTAATTTGCGTGCGGCGTTCACGCCCGCGACGAAGCCCTGCACCGCCGCCTCCTCGTAGCCCGACGAGCCGTTGAACTGTCCCGCGCCGTACAGGCCCGAAATGTGCTTGTATTCAAGCGTCGGGTAGAGCGCGGTCGGGTCGATGCAGTCATATTCGATGGCGTAGGCCGGGCGCATGATCTCCGCGTGCTCAAGGCCCTTGACCGAGTGCAGCATTTCGATCTGCACCTCCTCGGGCATGGACGACGAAAAGCCCTGAATGTAGAGTTCTTCTGTATCGAGGCCCATGGGCTCGATGAAGAGCTGATGGCGGGGCTTGTCGGGAAAGCGGACGATCTTTGTCTCGATACTCGGGCAGTAGCGCGGACCGACGCCCTCAATGACGCCGGAGTAGATAGGACTGCGATCCAGATTCTCGCGGATGACGCGGTGCGTCTCCTCCGTGGTGTAAGTCAGGTAGCAGACCGCCTGATTTTCGGGCGGGTGTTCCGTCGAAAACGAGAACGGCAGTGGCGTTTTGTCGCCCGGCTGCACCTCCATCTGAGAAAAATCGACGCTGCGCGCGTTCACGCGCGGCGGCGTGCCGGTCTTGAAACGGCGCAGCGGCAGTCCGAGCTTTTTGAGCGCGTCCGCCAGCGTGAGCGAGGCGTGCATCCCGTCGGGGCCGCTCTCGCGCACGCATTCGCCGACGATGGTGCGGCCATCCAAAAATGTGCCCGAGCAGAGGATGACAGCCCCGACCGCGTAAACGCCGCCTGTCTCGGTCACAACGGCGGACACGTGGCCGTCGGTGACGCGTAAGTCGACGATCTCCGCCTGCCGCAGCAGCAGATTTTCCTGCGTTTCGAGCGTGTGCTTCATCACGCTCTGGTAGCGCCGCCGGTCGGCCTGCGCGCGCAGCGACCAGACGGCGGGGCCCTTGCCCCGGTTGAGCATGCGGTATTGAATGCAGGCTAAGTCAGCCGCCCTTGCCATCTCGCCGCCGAGGGCGTCGAGCTCGCGCACGAGATGGCCCTTGCCCGTGCCGCCAATGGCGGGGTTGCAGGGCATGTTGCCCACGGCGTCTAAGTTGATGGTAAAGCAGACCGTTTTCATCCCGAGGCGCGCACAGGCAAGAGATGCCTCGATGCCCGCGTGTCCCGCGCCGATGACGGCGACATCGTAGCTTCCGGCAGAAAATTCACGCATAGCCTCAGCCCCTTTCCAGTGTGATGACCGCCACCTGCGGCCTGTTCAGAATGCGCGGGATGACGCGCGGCGAGTTTCCGAGCCCGCGGCTGACGAAAACGGACGCGCCGTTGTCTGAATAAAAGCCCGCCGTGTGCGTGGGGAAGAGGTTGCGCTGCGTGCCGAACACCCCGCCCACGAACGGAAATCTCCAGATGCCGCCGTGGCCGTGGCCGGAGAGCGTCAGGTCTGCGCCGAGGAGACTGTATTCGCCCGAAAAGCGGTCGTTCCGGTGCGCCAGCAGCACCCAGAAGGGGTCGCCGCAGGCGGCGTAGACCTCCTGAGCAAGCTCGTACGGCGTCTCCTGATCGGCGTAGCCGTTCGGATCGTCGATGCCCGTGAGCACGATGGTATCACCGTTGCGCGCAAGATACGTAAACTCGTTGGAGAGCACCGTCACGCCGCTCTCCCGCAGCGTGCGCTTGATCTCCTCCACGACCTTTGTGCCGTGACCCCACTCGTGGTTGCCCGTGACGTAATACGTCGGTGCGATGGCCGAGAGCGCCGCGCCGACCTCGCCGGCGTAGATGGTCGGGTTCTCGGTCTTGCGGTCGACCAGGTCGCCCGTCACGAAGATATACTCCGGATGCGCGGCCTTGACCGCACTGTACAGGCGCTCGTTGCCCTTGCCGAAGTATTTGCCATGCAGATCGCTGAGCTGCACGATGCGGCAGCCGTCAAAGCCCGCAGGCAGCGCGCCTGAGGTGAATGTCGCCTCGTCGGTCTCGATGCTGCGGTTGCCCCAGTAGAGGTAAATGCCGAACAGCACGACCAAAATGAGCAGGTTGCGCCAGAAATGATGTTTTTTTCTTTGTCTCGCCATGGGAACTCCAATCTATAAGGAGGCTATAAGCCAAAAAGCCTCGCAGAGTTGCGTGCCGCGCACGGCACGCAATCAATTCAAATCCGTTTTCTGCCGCGACACGTGCGCCCTCCAGAGGGGCTTCTCTTGCCCGCTGCGGGGCAATTCACCTTCTGGCAGAAAACACTTTGCGCGGAGCGGAAAACGGTGAAGCGCCGTCTGTGACGGAAACAGCAAGCCGTTTTCGAGGAAGCGGCACGATTGGCGCGCCTGAAAGGGCGCGGGAATCGTAATGCCGCAACGGTGCAATGTCGCAGACGCCCTTTGGGCGGCAAGGCACGAAGCGCAGCGAATTCTCCTCGAAAAAGCGGCATACCGCTTTTTCGACAATAGTAAGGGGCGGCTTTTGCCGCCCCTTATTGTAGCACACTGTCCTGCCTTGAAACAAGAAATTTTATTCCGCGCTCTTGAGACTCTCGACCATGTCGATCTTCTTCATCCTGAAGTGCGCGAGCACGTTGACGAGCAGCGAGAACAGCGCCGTCAGGATCGCCGCGTACACGTAGGCCGACGGCGCGGTCTGCCGCCCGAACATCATGAGGTCGATTTCCGTCGAGCGCACAAGGTAAATGTGCAGCCAGTGGCCCATAAAGCAGCCGAGCAGGATGCCGAACAGCGTGAGCACGATGTTCTCGCGATACACATAGGCCGAGACCTCGCCGTCGTAAAAGCCCAGCAGCTTGATCGTGGCGAGCTCGCGCTGGCGCTCAGTGATGTTGATGTTCGAAAGGTTGAAGAGCACGACCATCGCCAGCGCCGCCGCCGCCAGAATGATGATGACCACAACGAAGTCCACGCGCTCCATGCTGTGCATGTAGGTATCCTGCGTGTCGCGCATGCGCGAGGTCGTCGCCACGCCGCTCATGTCGAGCAGCTTTTCAAAAATGGCGTTGCAGGTGTCGGTATCGTCGCTCGTGAAGTTCAGAAGGTAGGCGTTCGGCTCGCCGTCGGCGTGGAGCGCATTTTCATAGTAGCCGGGCGTCATATAGATGAAGTGGCCCGTATAGTGCTCGTAGATGCCCGCGACCGTCACATCGCCGCGCATGTCGCCGTCGAGGAAGAAGGTGTCGCCCACCGAGACCTTCAAAAGCTCGGAGAGCTTCTGGTCGATGTATACGCCCTCATCGCCCATTGTGATGGGATCTCCGCTCTTGTAGTCGAAAAGGTCCACGACCTTGCCGATCTCGTCGGAGGCCATCACCTCGACATAGGCGGTGGTTGAATAGGAGGGGGTGACCACCGTGGCGGACGAGGCCGCACAGGGGATGTAGTTCACAACGCGGGAGTCGCCTGCAAGGAAGTCCTCCACCGCCGCGCGCTCCTCGGGCAGGGCGTTGCCGGCAAGCGTCACCTGTGCCGAGTAGTGGAACAGCTCGTCATACTGGCGCGACATCGTAAAGAGCAGGGAAGACCTCATGCCAAAGCCCGCGATGATGAGCGCCGTGCAGCCGCCGATGCCGATGACCGTCATCCAGAAGCGCTTCTGGTAGCGGAAGAGGTTGCGCGCCGTGACCTTGTGGATGAACGACATGCGCTTCCACAGGGGTTTGATGTACTCAAGGAACACGCGCTTGCCCGCCTTCGGCGTGCGGGGGCGCATCAGGCTCGCCGGCGTCTCGCGCAGCGTGGCAAGGCAGGCCCAGAGCGTCGCGACTGTTGTGCAGGCGACCGCCGCAAGCAAGGAAAAGAGCGAAATATCCGTGTAGGCGTGCAGCTCGATATCCGGCATCTGGTACATGATCTGATAGGCCGTGAAGATCATCTTCGGGAACAGGATATAGCCGATAACAAGGCCCAGAACGCCGCCGACAAGGCTCGGCAGCAGCCCGTAGCCGATGTACTTCCGTGAGATCGAAAGGCGGCTGTAACCGAGCGCCTTGAGCGCGCCGATCTGCACGCGCTGCTCTTCGACCATGCGCGTCATCGTCGTCAGGCACACGAGCGCCGCGACGAGGAAAAAGATGATCGGCAGCACGCTCGCGAGGTTCGCCATGCGGTCGGCGTCCTGGCCGAAGCCCGTGTAGCCGGGGTTGTAGCTGCGGCTGAAGATGTACCACTCGCAGCTGTCGATATCCGCGACCTTGCGGCGTGCGTCGGTGATCTTTTCCTGTGCGTCGGCGATCTTCTCGTCCGCCTCCGCCTTGCCGTCCGCATATTCGCGCAGGCCCTTGCGGTAGTCGCGCTCGCCGTCCGTCAGTTCGGTGTAGGCGTCCGAGAGCTCCTTGACGCCGTCGGCGTACTGCTCTTCGCCGTCGTAGTAGTCCTTCCAGCCGTCGTCCAGCTCTGCGCGCGCGTCGGCAAGCTTCTGCTTTGCTTCTTCAAGCTGCGCGGGCGCGTCGTCCAGTTCCTTCTTCGCCGCGTCCAGTTCCTTTTTGCCCTTGTCCAGCTCGACCTTGCCCTCGGCAAACTCCATGCGGCCGATGTTGTAATCCGACTGGCTCTTGTCAAGCTGCTGCTTGCTCTGCGCGATGCTCCCGGAGTTGACGTTCTTGAGCTGGGCAAGCTGCTGAGAAAGCTGCGCCTGCGCCGCCTGCGCCTCGGCAAGTCCCGCCTGCGCCTCGGCAAGTCCCTTCTCATAGCCCGCGCGTTCCTCGGCGGACAAATTCGGGTCTTGCAGCGCATTGTTCAGCTGTCCGATCTTCAGATTCAGCCCGTCGATCGTGCTCTGCGCCTGCGCGATGCCGTCCGTGAGCTGCGCACGCATTTCGTCCAGCGCGGCGTCGGTCGTAGCGGCGGCAGTCTGATCGCCCTTTCCGAGATCCTCGATCAACTGCCCGGGCTTACCCTCATAGGGAGAACCCGTGCCGGCGAGCGCACCGGACACGGTGCTGCCCAGCGCGTCCAGCTGCGCTTTGCCCGCGTCCAGCTGCTTTTTGCCCTCGGCAAGATTTTTCGCGCCGGCGCCGAGCTGCTGCTTGCCCTGCTCGTATTTCTCCTTGCCGTCCTCATACTCGGCAAGTCCCTTTTCATATTCGGCGGCAGCTTCCTCGTATTCGGCAAGCCCGTCCTTGTATTCCTGCTCGCCGTCGATCAGCTTCTGATAGGCGTCATCCAGTTCCGTGCGCGCATCCGAAAGCTCCTGCTGGCCGTCGTAGTAATCCTTCCAGCCGTCGTCGAGCTTCCTGCGCGCGTCGCTCAGTTCTTTTTGCGCGTCGCCGAGCTTTTCGTCGGCCTCGGCCTTCGCGTCGTCCAGTTCCTTTTGCGCATCGTCGAGCTTTTCCGTCGCCTCGTCGACAAGATCATCGTGGCGCAGCTGAGAGCGTGCATCGCCGAACGGCTCAAGCTCGTCGATGACGGCGTCGATATAGTCGTCATAGTCGCTGTAAAACGCGGTCATCTCCGCCGCGCCGGAGACGCGCACATAGGCCGCCGTGTAGTAGTCGAGCGTGAACGCCTCGCGCGGCAGGTACAGATACGCCTTGACCGTGCCGCTGCCGAGCGTCGACGTGCCGCGCTCCACCGCGAGATACACGGGCGAGCGAACGGTGCCGACGACCGTATATGTATTCTGGGACAGCGCGTCGGAGAGATCGTCCCCCGGCGTCAGGGTGATGCGATCGCCAATTTCAATGTTCATCAGCGAGAGCATGTTTTCCTCCACCACGCACTCGTCCGCGCGCTCGGGCATGCGCCCGCCGCGCAGCAGCACCTCATTGATGCCGCGGCCCGTGAGGGAGAGGACCTTGACCACCGCGTCGAGCGAGTCGGACGAGGCGAATGCGTCGATGACGTATTCGCCCTCGGCGTCCTCGACCTTGTCCTGTGCTCGAAGAGAGGTAATGTCGTCGTCGGTCAGGCCGAGCGTTGAAAGCACCTGAATGTCCGCCAAGTGCAGGGAATCGAGATAGTCGTCGCCCGTGCGCTTCATGTCCGGCGCGGTCGCCTTGAGACCGGAGAGAAACGCGACCGATAGCGCGACCAGGATCATCATGGAGAAAAAGCGGCTGCGCGTGTGCTGGATCTCGCGCCAGAAGTCCTTCTGCATGGCGTTTTTCATCGCGCCGCCCCCTTTCGTTCCGATTTCTTCGTTACCATTCGATCAGTTCCACGCTGGTCGGATGCTCATTGCACTGCATACTCTCCACCGTGCCGTTTTTGATGTGGATGACGCGGTCGGCCATCGGCGTGATGGCGCTGTTGTGCGTGATGACCACGACCGTCACACCCTTTTGCCGGCAGGTGTCCTGCAAGAGCTTGAGGATCTGCTTGCCGGTCACATAGTCGAGCGCGCCGGTCGGCTCGTCGCAGAGCAGGAGCTTCGGATTTTTCGCCAGCGCGCGGGCGATGGCGACGCGCTGCTGCTCGCCGCCGGAGAGCTGACCGGGGAAGTTGTTCGCACGCGCGGACAGGCCGACTTCGTTCAAGACCGTCGCTGCGTCGAGCGGGTCTTTACAGATCTGCGCCGCGAGCTCGACGTTTTCAAGCGCCGTCAGGTTGCCGACGAGGTTATAGAACTGGAAGACAAAGCCGATGTCGTGGCGGCGATAGGTCGTGAGCTGGCGGGCGTTGAAGCCGCTCACAAGCGTCCCGTCGACCGTGATGGTGCCGCCCGAGCAGGCGTCCATGCCGCCGAGCATGTTGAGGACCGTCGTCTTGCCCGCGCCCGAGGGGCCGACGATGACGCAGAATTCACCCTTTTCGATCGTAAAGCTGATGTGGTCCACCGCGCGAATTTCGATCTCTCCGCTGTGGTAGACTTTGGAAACATCCTCAAATGTGACGAAAGCCGCCATAGTCCGACTCCTCCGCTTCAAATATCGTTTCTATTTTATTATAAGTGGAAAATAACGGAAATGCAAGTGCAGATATAGCAGCTTGCATGAAAAAGCCGCTAATTTTTTGGACAAAGCCATGAGAACTGACGATTGAAATTTGCGTTTCCCGCGTCTATAATACAAACTGAAGTAAATGAGAGAAAGGAGCGTGAAAACGAATATGTTTGAGAACTTCATCAAGCAGGATGTTGACGACATGATCTTCGGCAGCACCAAGCAGATCATCAGCGAGCGCTGAGATCCGTTGTATCGACCACGCGAAAGCGTGGCTTTTTTGTTTTTATCGCCGGAAAGGCGAAAAAGGGCCGCTTCCACGGGAATTTTCGTCCCGAGAGGCGGATTTTTCTTGCCTTTGCACGGTGTGTGTGATATACTTTTTCGGCTAATGAAGGATAAAAGTAAGGAGAGAGAACGCCATGGCTGTGATCGAATACGATTCCTACAAGCAGAAGCTGCTTGCGATGGACGAAACATTTGAAAACCTCTTCAAGGCGCTGGAGATCGAGCAGGCCCGTCAGGAGCTGAACCGCCTCGAGCTCGAGGCGCACGAGGACGGCTTCTGGAACGATCTGGAGCGCTCGCAGAAAAACCAGATGCGCTCCAAGCAGCTGCAAAATAAAATTCACCGTTACGAAAAGCTCGTTTCCACGCGCGACGATCTGCTCGCGCTGATCGACATGGGAACGGAAATGGACGACGCGAGCCTGCTGCCCGAGCTCGAAGAGGGCTACAAAAAGCTCGAAGCCGATGTGGAGCAGGCGCGACTCACGACGCTCCTTTCCGGCGAATACGACAACTGCAACGCCATTTTGACGTTCCACGCCGGCGCGGGCGGCACCGAGGCGCAGGACTGGGCGCAGATGCTCTACCGCATGTATATGCAGTGGGCGAACAAGCACGGCTTTGAATTCGAGATGCTCGACTATCTCGACGGCGACGAGGCCGGTCTCAAGAGCGCGACGGTCATGGTCAAGGGTGAGAACGCCTACGGCTATCTGAAGGGCGAAAACGGCGTGCACCGCTTAGTGCGCGTTTCCCCGTTCGACGCGAACGCCCGCCGCCAGACGAGCTTTGCAGCCCTCGAGGTCATGCCTGAGCTGCCCGACGACATTGAGGTCGAAATTCGTCCCGAGGATATTGAAATGCAGGTCTACCGCGCGTCCGGCGCCGGCGGCCAGCACGTCAACAAGACGAGCTCTGCCGTTCGACTCATCCACAAGCCCACGGGCATCGTCACCGCCTGCCAGACCCAGCGCTCGCAGTTCCAGAACCGCGACTACGCCATGCAGATGCTCAAATCCAAGCTCATGGAGCTCAAGATTCAGCAGCACGCGGAGAAGATTTCCGACATCAAGGGCGTGCAGCTCAAGATCGAATGGGGCAGCCAGATCCGCTCCTACGTTTTCATGCCCTACCAGCTTGTCAAGGACACGCGCACCGACTACGAGACCGGCAACATCCAGTCCGTCATGGACGGCGACCTCGACGGCTTCATCAACGCGTATCTCACCAAGTCTGCGAACGGCGAACTGAAGAAATAATTCAAAAATGTGCTTCGCACATTTTTGAGAGGGGCTTGCAGAGTGCTGCGCGCACTCGCGTTGCTCGCACACTTGCACTCTGTAAAGTATTTTTTGTCACGCACAGGTCGCGACAAAAAATGATTGCATTTCGATTCCGGCGCTGCGGCGCCGGAATTTTATATGTCGGAACGAAAAAGTTAAACAGGGAGGAAACATGGAAGAAAATACCAGAGAAAACAAGATGGGCACGATGCCCATCGGCAAGCTGCTGGCCAACATGGCGGGGCCCGTGATGATATCGATGCTCTTTCAGGCGCTCTACAACATTGTCGACAGCGTGTTCGTCGCGCGGCTCAGTCAGGACGCAATGAACGCCGTGTCGCTCGCTTTCCCGCTGCAAACGCTGTGCATCGCGTTCGCCGTGGGCACGGGCGTCGGTATGAACGCGCTGCTCGCGCGTTCGCTGGGTGAAAAGAACATGCAGGCGGTCGACCGCGCCGCGGGCACGGGACTTTTCCTGACGCTCTGCACCGCCGCCGTCTTTGCTGTCCTCGGCTTTTCGCTCGCCACGCCGTTTTTCCGCTTTCAGACGGAGAATGCGCAGATCATCGCCTACGGCAGCGACTATGTGATGATCTGCATCGGCGGCTCGCTCGGACTGTTCCTGCAAATTTACGGCGAGCGCCTGCTCCAGTCCACGGGGCGGACGGACCTTTCGATGATCTCGCAGATCGCGGGCGCGGTGTGCAACATCGTGCTCGACCCGATTTTGATTTTCGGCCTTCTGGGCTTTCCCCGCATGGAGGTCGCGGGCGCGGCGGTCGCCACGATCGTCGGCCAGTTCGTCGGCGCGGGCCTCGGCCTTTTCCTGAACCTCAAGAAAAATCCCGAGGTGCAGATCCACCTCAAGGACATCCGTCCCCACCGCGCGACGGTGGCAGACATCTACGCCATCGGCATTCCGTCGATCATCATGCAGTCCATCGGCTCGGTGATGATGTTCGGCATGAACAAAATTCTCATCTCGTTCACCGAGGCGGCGACCGCGGTGTTCGGTGCTTACTTCAAGCTCCAGAGCTTCATCTTCATGCCGTGCTTCGGCCTCAACAACGCGATGGTGCCCATCGTGTCGTACAACTACGGTGCGCAGAAATTCGACCGCGTGCGCAAGACCGTCCGCCTGACAGTCTTCACGGCCATCGGCATCATGTGCGTCGGCTGCGCGCTCTTCGAGCTCATCCCCGAAACGCTGCTGGGGATGTTCTCGCCGACGGACGAAATGCTCTCCATCGGCAGGGTCGCTCTGCGCATCATCGGCGTGCACTTCCCGCTCGCGGGCTTCAGCATCATCGCGGGCAGCGCGTGTCAGGCGCTCGGCAAGCCCATCTATGCGCTCATCAATTCCGTCTGCCGCCAGATCGTCGTGCTGCTGCCGGCGGCGTATCTGCTCTCGCTCACGGGGCGGCTCGAGCTTGTGTGGCTCGCGTTTCCAATCGCGGAGGTCGTGAGCGTCATCCTGAACGCCACGTTCCTGCGGCTTACGTATCGTGCGTCGCTCGAGAGAAAATAATTTTGCCTGCGCGCAGACGCAGATCGGGGAGAGCCTCTTATTATAGAAGAGGCTCTCCCCTTTTATAAACGTTCCGCACGGCGGTTCAAATTTTTTCTTTTGACAGACCGCACAGACGCGGGTAAAATACATTTGATAAGCTATGCTTGATAAATTGTTTTCGCAGGAGAACCTATGAAAAGACAACTTGCAGCGCTGCTGCTGACGATTTTTGCCCTGTCCCTCACTGCCTGCGGCGAAACGGCTGGCGAGAGCGAGACGCGCACGGTGTACGCGATGGACACGGTGATGAACCTGACGGTTTACGGCGAGAACGCCGCTGCCGCGCTGGAGAGCGCGGAAAAGGAACTGCACACGTTGGACGAAGCCGTCCTCTCGCGCACGGCGGAGGGCAGTGAGCTTTATGCGCTCAACGCATCGAACGGTGAGACGGTCGAATGCGGCGCGGACGATATCTTACCCGCGCTGATCGAAACGGCGCTGACGATCTCTGACGCGACGGACGGCGCGTTCGACCCGACGCTTGCCCCCGTGCTCGACGCGTGGGGATTTACGAAGGACGAGCGCCGTGTGCCGTCCGCAGACGAGCTCAAAGAATTGCTGGGTCATACGGGCTGCGGCAAGGTCGCGCTCGAAAAAACGGCGGACGGCTGGACGGTCACGCTTTTAGATGGCGCGCAGCTCGACCTCGGCGGCATCGCCAAGGGCTACGCGGCGGATCTTCTGCGCGCGCAGCTTGAAAAGGAGGGCGTCACGTCCGCGACACTCGACCTCGGCGGTGATGTGTTCGTCATGGGGCGAAAGACCGACGGCAGCGATTGGCGCATCGCCGTCAAGGACCCTGCGGACACGGAGAGCTACCTTGGCGTCGTATCGGCGGCGGATAAGTTCATCGTGACCTCCGGTGTGTACGAGCGCTATTTTGAAGAAAACGGCGTGCGCTATCACCATATCCTCGACCCCAAGACCGGCTGCCCCGCGGAAAGCGGGCTCGTCAGCGTGACCGTGCTGTGCGAGAACGGCGCGTGGGCGGACGCGCTCTCGACGGCGTGCTTCGTCCTTGGCCCCGACGGCGCGCTTGCGCTGCGCGATGATCTTGCCGACCAGGGGACGGATTTTGAGCTCATTTTAGTCACCGACGATGGCCGCGTGCTTTACACCGACGGCCTTGCCGACGCCTTCACGCCGAACGACGAAAGCGGGTACACGTATGAAGCGCTCGCCTAAGCTGAAGCCGACGAAGTGGGACGCACTCGTTGTGCTCGCGGTGCTGCTGCTCACGCTCGGGCTCGCCGCAAGGCCGTATTTCGCGGCGAAATCGGCGGGCGAGCTGACGGTCAGCATCGCCATCGACGGCGAGACCGTCGAGCGCTGCGCACTCAGCAATTATGAAGGCGGCACATATGAAAGCCGCGGCTACACGCTCACCGTCGCTGTAGAAAACGGTGCGGTGCGCGTGAGCGAAAGCGACTGCCCGAATCAGGACTGCGTGCACTCCGGCGCGATCTCGCGCGCGGGGCAGAGCATCGTCTGCCTGCCCGCCCGCGTGGCCGTCACGCTCGAGGGCGCGGCGTCCGACTACGACCTGATCGCGGGGTGAGCGCATGAAGATCAAAACAAGAGAGCTGACGCTCTGCGCGGTGCTCGCGGCGCTCGCGCTTGCGTTGTCCTACATGGAGTCGTTTTTTCCGCTCGCGCTCATTGTGCCGCTGCCGGGCGTCAAGCTCGGCCTTGCCAATATCGTCACGCTCTACGCGCTCTATGCCCTCAGATTTCCGAGCGCGCTCGCCATCCTGCTGGTGCGCTGCACGCTCGGCGCGCTGTTTGCGGGGAATGCCTCGGCGCTTTTATTCTCGCTGCTCGGCGGGCTGTCGGCGCTTTTGGTGATGGCGCTTTTGAGCGGGGCGAAAAAGCTCAGCATTTTCGGCGTCTCGATCGCGGGCGCGGCGGCGCACAACTGCGGGCAGGTCTGCGCCGCGCTCATCACGCTCGGCTCGACCGCGCCGCTCTACTATCTGCCGTTTTTGCTGCTGGTGTCGCTCTTCACGGGCGCGCTCAGCGGCCTGATCACTGCATTCTTGTTCCGCGCAATGGCGCACACGCCCTACGGAACGAAGGGAGAGAATCAACATGGATAAAAAGGACGAGATCATTCTCCAGCAGCTCGACGTTATCCGCACGATGACGCAGAACAACTTAAACCGCATGGGCAGCGACTTCTGGGGCGCGCCGCTGACGCCGGACGCGCCGAAATCCGCCGTCCCGAAGGAAGCTGCACCCAAAGCAAACGCGCCGAAGAGCGCGGACGGCGCAAAGCCGAACAAGCCCGCCGCCTCCACCGGCGCGGACGAGAAAAAGGAAGAGGAAGCGCCGCTTCCCCCGCCCGAGAAGATCGAGGACCTTAAAAAAGAACTCGACAACTACATCGGCCTTGGCGAGGTCAAGCGCGAGGTGAATAACCTCATCAACATGGCGACTGTCTTCAAGCGGCGCGAGGAGACGGGGCTTCCGAACGCGGACTTCTCGCTCCACATGGTCTTCACCGGCAATCCCGGTACAGGTAAGACGATGATCGCGCGCTTGATGGCGCGTATCTACCGCTCGCTCGGCATCCTCTCGAAGGGGCAGCTCGTCGAGGTCGACCGCAGCGGCCTTGTCGCGGGCTACGTCGGCCAGACCGCCATCAAGACGAGCAAGGTCATCGAAAAGGCGCTCGGCGGCGTGCTGTTTATCGACGAGGCCTACGCACTCAACGGCAAGGGCGGCAACGACTTCGGTCAGGAGGCCATCGACACGCTGCTCAAGGCGATGGAGGATCACCGCGACGACCTCGTCGTGATCGTCGCGGGCTACGATGGCTTGATGGAAAAGTTCATCCAATCGAACCCCGGCCTTGAGTCCCGCTTCAACCGCTACCTGCACTTTGACGACTACACGCTTGACGAGATGCTCGAGATTTTCAAAATGCAGTGCCGCAAGTCGCAGTACACCCTCTCTCCCGACGCCGAGCAGGACGTCAAGGACTTCATCTACGATGAGAACGCCGACGGTGTGACGTTCGGCAACGCGCGCGGCGTGCGCAACCTCTTCGAGCAGATCTTGACCGCGCAGGCCAACCGCCTCGCGAAGATGGAGAGCTTTACAAAGGATGATTTGATGACCCTCACGCGCGACGATGTCCTCCACGCCCGCGGCATGGAAGACAACACGACCGTCGCCGAGCTCGAAGCAAAAGCAGCAGAAAAAAAGGACGAATAAAAAAGGAAGGGCGCGCAGCGTCCTTCCTTTTTTATTTCGTTGTTACGCTTCCTTGGCGGCGGGCTCTTCCTTCGGCTTATCCTTGGGCACGACGCGCTTTTCAGGCGTCACGCGGCCCTCGTCCACCGCGACCATGTGCTCAAGCAGGCGGACGACCATGTTGGAGTAGCCCCATTCGTTGTCGTACCACGCGATCAACTTGACAAAGTCGTTGTCGAGCATGATGCCGGCGGTCTCGTCGAAGATGCAGGGGCAGGAATTGCCAATCAGATCCGTGGAGACGACCTGGTCCGCGGTGTAGCCGATGATGCCCTTCATATAGGTCTCACTGGCGTGGCGGATGGCGTAGCAGATATCGGCGTAGGTGGTCTTGACCTTGAGGTGGGCGGTCAGGTCAACGACGGAGACGTCCGCCGTGGGGACGCGGAAGCTCATGCCGGTCATCTTGCCGTAGAGCTCGGGGATGACGCGGCCGACGGCCTTGGCGGCACCCGTGGAGGAGGGGATGATATTGTTGAGAATGGAGCGGCCCGTGCGCCAGTCGCTGCCGCCGCGGGAGTCGACCGCCTTCTGCTTGGCGGTGGCGGCGTGGATGGTGGACATGAGCGCCTGCTCGATGCCGAACTCGTCGTTGACGACCTTGGCAAGGGGCGCTAAGCAGTTGGTGGTGCACGAGGCGTTGGAGACGACCTTCATGTCAGAATGGAGCAGCATGTGGTTCACGCCCATGACGAACGTGGGGGTGACCTCATCCTTGCCGGGCGCGGTCAGGATGACCTTCTTCGCGCCGCCCTTGAAGTGGCGGGAGGCCTTCTCGGTGGTGTTGTAAGCGCCGGTGGACTCGATGATGTACTCCGCGCCGCAGCTGGACCAGGGGATCATCGCCGCGTCGGACTCGCTGAAGACCTGAATGGTGTGACCGTTGACGATCAGGTTCTTGTCCTTGTGCTCCACCGTGCCGTTGAACTGACGGAACACGGAATCGTATTTGATCATATAGACCATGTAATCCAGATCCGCTTTGCGCAGGTTGATACCGCAGATGTCGAACTGCTCCGGATGCTCGATCATGATGCGCAGCACGACGCGGCCGATGCGGCCGAAGCCGTTGATGCCCACTTTGATAGCCATAATGATAATCCTCCACAGAAAATGTGATCGTATTGTTCGGAGCTCGCGCCCCGTCATTGCAGAATCATTATATCATGGCGTATTTTTTTGTCTTCCCCTTTTCGGGAAAAAGGTAGCTGAACTTTGTTGTACAAATGTGTGCAAAACAGACAAAAACAGTGAAAAACATTTGTCTAACTTCTCCAAATATTCCATACATTTGAAACATTCGAAGCATCCGTTCGTGCAAAAAATTGCACTTTATCGCACTAAAATGACAGCAAACTTGCAAAACGAAAACGGCCCTCAAAGAGGGCCGTTTTACTTCAGTCTAAATTCAGTGGAGGCGCATTTCGAGCCTTCGGCTCGAAACAAGCCAACGTCCCCCACGCGCATTTTGCGCCCCGCGCAAAACAGCGCTAAAAACGCAAAATAGAAGCAGAGACCCTCATCACGCACCGAAAAGCGTCGCAGACTTTGCGCCGCGCACGGCGCAAATAATCTTAATCGTTTTTTCTGACGACATGTGCGTCAGAAAAAACTCTTCTCACGGAGCGCGTGTCGCAGCCGCCCTGCGGGCGGCAAGGCACGAAGCGGAGCGCATCCCCCTCAAAAAAAGAGGACGGCAAAGGCGTGGTTCCGTAAGAAAACATTTATGTGAGAGAATCGGCGTAGTTTAGGCTACGCCGGTTTTCTTTTCTT
>ENA-UEQJ01000057-UEQJ01000057.1-human-gut-metagenome-genome-assembly--contig:-NODE-57-length-76820-cov-23.210664_pt1 | contig 76820 bp, 68 predicted proteins | sample MGYA00242937_ERZ507938 | MGnify/ENA primary metagenome ERZ507938 (study PRJEB26167, sample SAMN06115437) | human gut metagenome | host: Homo sapiens | place: China:Gansu | collected 2015-07-03 | study...
CCTGCCAGGTTATTCAAAAAATCAGCGATGAAGAATTGCTGATACGGATCTTCAAGGTACGCTGGGCATATAAGGAAAAAAAGAATACGCCTGCGAAAGAAATTTATGAGAACGCAAGGTTATTTATCCGCGTCGTTGGGAAAGAAGGCACCGACACAGAAGCGTTCTATTATGACAGCGGTTATGATAGCGCAACACACTGGCGGAGAGGAAACCGTCCGAGGTTTTCTCCCTATACAAGCAGTTATGAAGCTGATGATACTGGGGCGGTTTACCTGCCATCACTGAAAAGAGCCTTGCAGGGAACACCGTGGCAGTATTGCGCACTCCGGCAGTTCTATGAACCTACGAAGGAGGCAATGCAGGTCAGTACCTATCTGCGCGTATATCGGCGCTATCCAAAACTCATTGAGCATCTTGTCAAAGTCGGATTCGAGCACATCGTCGCAGACATTGTGTATCGGCACGGTATGGGATCAGAAATTGATGACACGCAAAAACGCACACACCGCATTTTACGGGTCAACAAAGAAGATTTGACCATGCTGCGTGAGTTAAATGCTGGCATCGATACATTGAGAGCATACCAGCAATACACGAAGCTTAATTTGCGCAGTCGGCAGGAACTTTTACAGTGGCAGCTCAAAAATCATGTGCATACGGTTCCAACGCAGTGGTTTGCCTATATGACGGCAAGAAAATTCATGCGCTATATGGACAGCCAGCTGCCAGACTATATGCAGCTGAAGCGGGCTTTCCTCTATCGTTCCCCGATGGAAGAAGCAATCTCGACTTACAGCGACTATCTGCAAATGTGTCAAGAACAGAATTATGATATGAAAAGCAGTCAGGTTTTGTTTCCCAAACACTGCAATGAGGCCCATGACGAGTTGAGCCGATACATTAAGAAGTGTAGGGACGAGCAAACAAAGCGTGCATTTCGTGAAGTATATGAGCATTTGGCAGAAAAGGCTAACCTCACTTCAAAGAAACTGCAAATTGTCTGCCCCAAGCAAACCGATGACCTCATCGCAGAAGGACAGGCTTTGCACCACTGGGTCGGCACCTATATTGAGCGAGTGGCAGCGAAAAAATGTCTGATCGTGTTTGTCCGCCGCGTGGAAGAACCAAAAAAGCCGTATGTGACCGTGGAGGTGCGCAATGGTAAAATCGAGCAAATCCATGGCGACCACAACAGCGACCCTACGGAAGAAGTAAAAAAGTTTGTTGACCTGTGGAGCCGCAAGGTGCTGCCAATGGCTTTGCAGGCCGCGTAAGAAAGGAAGTGCTTGTCTTATGAAGCAACTTGGAAATCTCGCCATCGTCTGCGCCCGGCGCAAGGATGTGACCCTGCGCATAGAGCAGGGGAGAGTAATGGTCTTACTGGACGGCCCCTACGCGCCGACAGCGTTTTCTGCCGACTGGGATGACGATGAAACCATCCTGTCGGTGATCCACGAGTTGAATTTCGGCCGATGCGCCCCCAAAAGCCAATGAAAACTGAGGAATGGCAGGAAAAAGCCGCTTTCATCGGAAAACTACGGGAACTGACAGACCGCCTGAACCGCTGCCGTGCGGCGTATGAAGCCCATACGCCGCTGGTAAGTGATGAGGTCTACGACATTCTGTTCAGCGATTTGCAGACGCTGGAAAGTTGGCTGGGGTTGAGAATGAAGAACTCCCCCACCAAGAAAGATAACCACCTGATATGAGAAAGCCTCCAATCTATGCGGTATTGTGCATAGGTTGGAGGCTTTTGTTTGGGAAAAAGAGTATTGCTTTTTCATTTAGGTACTTGCTTTTCTATAGAGTTGATGCTACAATAATGCTGAAATGAAATTCAATGAATTGCAATTCAACGATTTTGGAGGCACGATATGTTTATTGGCCGTGAGAAAGAACTGGCGCTTTTACAGCAAGACTATATTGGAAAAGCAGCAATGGTCTATGGCAAACGTCGAGTTGGCAAGACCACCCTGATTCAGAAAGCACTCAAATCGAGCAGCTATCGGACGGTTTACTTTGAGTGCCTGAAAGGTACAATGCAAGACAACATCAGCGGGTTTGTGCAGGAATTGGTCCGGGCAAAAATCCTACCTGTGCCATTGAATTTTGGTACCTTGCAGGATGTGTTCGCATATCTGAATGCTCTGCCGGAGAAAATCGTTGTCGTCATTGATGAATACCCCTATCTCAAAGCTATGAACGACTCCGCAACTGTCGATTCCATCTTCCAAAACATCATTGATAATCGGCTGGTCAATATTGAACTCATTCTCTCCGGCTCCCACATCGGCATGATGAAAGATGCGTTGCAGGAAAAGAATGCCCTGTATGGCCGTTTTGCTGTAACGATCAAGCTCAACGAGCTGAACTATTTGGAAGCTGCAAAATTCTATCCTGACAAAACTCCCTATGATAAGGCGGCGCACTATGCCGTTTTTGGTGGCTCGCCTTTTGTCAATCAAGCGCTGCAACCTACGGCTACAATTCGGGAAAACATTATCAGCACGATCCTCAACCCTATGAGTGCTGTCTATCTCTATGCCAGCCAACTGCTGCTCTCGGATTACTCTGTCAAAATCAATGCCGAGCGTATCTTCTCGGTCATTGGAAACGGGAAGAAGCGGTACACAGAAATTGAAGATAAGCTGGATGTAAAAAAGACCGGCAACCTCTCCAAACAAATAAAATCGCTGATCGACCTTGAAATCATCGCGCGCAATAGCCCTATCAACAAGATTGGAGATAATAAGAAGTCCACTTTTGAAATCAACGACAATCTATTGCGGTTTTACTTTACTTTTATCTACAAGAATGCCAGTGCCTTGCAGGTTTTGGGGGCCGAAGCATTCTATGATGAGTATATAGCGCCAGCCCTGACGGATTTTATCTCCCGCCGATTTGAGGGTATCTGCCGCGACTATTTCAGCCATCAGGTTCGTTCCGGTAAAATGAAGGGGGTACGCAATATTGGCAGCTATTACTATGACGACCCCGCCCATCGCAAGAATGGTGAGTTTGATGTCGCCCTGGAATTTGCCGATGGATATGAGATTTACGAAGCAAAATATTATGCCCAGCCGATGACCCTTGATGAAATTCATCGTGAGGTCCAACAGGTAGAGGCCATCAAAGAACTCACAGTCAAGCAGATTGGGTTCATAGCTATCAATGGATTTGCGGAGAGGGAAGAACCTTATCTTTATCTGGACGGAAATGATATTTTTGCAAACGAATAAGTACCATATAGTAAATATAGCGCAGAACAATCAATCGAAGGAAACCTGACAGCAAAAACTATAACAAACACATTGGAGAGGCAACCGTTTATGAAAAGCAGAAGAAAACATAGCTTCCAGTTTATGACTATATTATATTTTGTGATAGTATTTTGTATGTGCGTATCACGTTTTAACGTGATTATGACAATTATGGGTGGTCAACTAACGCGGGTGGAAGAAATTAATCTACTGCCGTTCCATAGTGTTAGAGAAAACTTGCAATATGGTCGCAATCCTATTTCATGGGACATGCTTTATAACATGGTAATGTTTGTACCGTTTGGAATAATTTACTGTTATTACCAAAAGCATTTTCGCGTATATAAGGCAGTCGGAATGTCATGCTTGACAACATTCTTTATAGAAAGCGCGCAGTTCATTCTAAAAACCGGTGTCGTAGACATAGATGATTTTATTGTAAACACATTGGGAAGTTTGATGGGAATTATGGTGTATGTTATTCTGCAACATATATCCTTCAAAAATCAAAAGTTTGAAATTCACGAATTGATTGATATAAGTGCGACAATGCTTCCGCCGATGTTTGTTGCCTTCGTTGCGGAAATGTTTCTGGGAGTTGGCTCACTAAAACTGTTGCCAGTTCACGGTGCAGTGTTACTGTGCTATGGAATTTTTGTCTACGCATTTTTAATAAGGGATTTTACCCGCAAAGCAAAAGTTTATTATCTGGTATGTTATGTAGGAATCTTTTGTTTAAGTCGGGTGTTACTGTAGAAACAATAGAAAAATAGAATTTTGACCAAATCATTGAACCGCAAACCAGAAAAATAAAGTACATATGCTGTTTTTTAGGGGGCTCGAAATATCCTCAGCAGCAAATTGACGTTTTCCGCAAACTATGGTATCATACTCTTGTAAGTGATTTATGTGTCCTGCAAAGCAATTTGCGCTGACGCACGTTGTTATTTTTGTACTTTGTGCCTGCAATGCCGCTGACCGTCTGGTCTGCGCATTGCGGGCATTTTTTATCCACGGGGGGCACCCCGCATAAAGCGAGAATGACTTTTGTGCTGCTATTGGCAGCGAAGAACAGTTGTTCTCGCTTTTTTATTTTGGTTTAGCGCCGCCCGGCGTTAAAAATAAAAATTCAAGAAAGGCGAGATCACAATGATGGACGAACTCAAACAGCAATTTTACGAGGTCATGCACAAGTATCAAAAGCCGTTTTCGGAAGAAGGCGTCACAGCAAACCTTACGCAATGGTACGAACAGAAGCAGGGGCTTTTACAGCTTCTGCGTAGGCATCCGCTATGGAATGAAAAAGAACTGGCAATCGTGTTCCGCGTGGAGGAGCGGCGAGAGATCGACCGTGCTACGGTAGATGAAACGCGCGCCGCCATACTGGAACTGGGCCGCAGGGCCTGCACAGATGATACGGTGTACGAAAACTTTGAAACAGCCCTGCGCGCATCAACCGCAGACTATGCCCGGATACCAAACGAATACCGCTTGGACACGATTCGGCAATACGGCGACATCAAGTGCGCACCAGGGCAAAAGGCGAGCCGCATTATCAATCGGCTCTGCCTGAAATTTCATCTCGACCAAATCGAAGAGGAAGCGGAAGCGGGCGAGCCGGACAACCGTTATATGCGTACAGTAAAGCCATACAACGCGCTGTTTGCACGGCTGGCCGATGCTCTGAACCCGGCGCATATCGAGAAAACCGCAGTGCTGTCAATCCACCCCTGCGATTTCCTCGAAATGTCCAACCGTGACAACACTTGGAGTTCCTGCCATTGCTTAGAAGGCGGCGGTTACCGCGGCGGCTGCCAGTCCTATATGGGTGATGCTGTCAGCATGATTTTCTTCACGGTCAGTGACGAGTACACGCAGGACTTCCATACAGCCCCGCGCATCACGCGAGAAATTTTCTGCTATAAGGATAATGTTCTGCTGCAATCCCGATTGTATCCTACAGATTTGGAGGACCAAAAGACATTGTATCGCAGCATCGTCCAGCAGGCAATCGCAACATGCCTTGACAAGCCGAACCTGTGGTCACTTAAGCGTGGAAAAGATACCGAACCTTACTGCGAGTCTGCGGCGGACAGCAACCACTATCCCGACTATAAGTATGGATACGCGGTTGCATCTTTGCTGAAAGGCGAAAACGACTATGGCCAAATGACGATAGGCTCCGTAGCCCGCTGCGTCTGCTGCGGTGGAGAACAGAAGAACCATCGTTCCATACGCTGTGCAGAGTGCGGCAATATGTATGTCTGCAAGGGCTGCGGCAAAACGGTGCATGGATATGGGCGCTATATTGATGAGCACTTTTATTGCAATGAGTGCAGCTATGAATGTGCGGTTTGCAAAGAAAAGTTTATCGGTATGCCGCGCATCGGAATTGCTCGTTCCGGTGAGCAGCGTGGGATATGCCCTGCCTGCTATGAGCAGGTTGTTGGCGTATGCAGAAACTGTACGATTCATGGAGACTGCCTTTCCATCGGTGCCAATCGCTTCTGCCCGAACCAGATGAGCGGCCTTGCCGCATAAAGGAGGAATCCATGCAAGAATTGACGTTTGAAACCATTCTACGTCTGCCGCAGATGGAATTGAAAAAGAGGTTAAAAGCCGAGCTGAAAAGCAGGGGTTACCCCGTTACCGATAAGCCCGGCTACCTGTATGCCGAGGGAACGATTCCTGTCTTGCTGGTAGCCCACATGGACACGGTTCACCGTCAGCCTGTCGAGCAGATATGCTATTCGGCAGACAGGGCAGTAGCTATGTCACCGCAGGGAATCGGCGGCGATGACCGCTGTGGTGTCTGGATGATTTTGCAGATCCTGCGCACGGCGAACTGTCATGTGCTGTTCTGTGAGGATGAGGAAGTCGGCTGTGTAGGTGCAAAGAAATTCACAAGAGGTCCTTTGCGGCCACAGGTAAACTACATTGTAGAGCTTGACCGCCGGGGCAGTAATGATGCTGTGTTTTACCGCTGCGATAACCCGGAGTTTGAGGACTTCGTTACCTCGTTCGGATTTGAAACAGCAGGTGGTTCGTGTAGTGACATATCTTATATCGCACCGTATCTGGAAACAGCTGCGGTCAATATCAGCTGTGGCTATTATTGCGAGCACCAACGGCATGAGTGCATCCACTTAGCGGAGATGGAGCTTAATGCCGACCGCGTGGCGCAGATGGTCACGCAGCAGACGGAACACTTTGAATATATGGAACAGCAGGACAGCTTCTTCGGCGGGCGAGTTTACCAGTATTCTATGTGGGGGATGGCCTCGGAGCGTGAAACCTACAAGTGGCTTTCACCGCTACCGAAAGAAGCAAAAATCAAGCTGGGAACAGCGGAACTTATCATGTCTCATGCCAAGATTGACCGGCAGGGGAAGGTTCATCGCTATGTTCCCAAATTGAAAGCTGCTGTCCTGACAGAAAACGCCATAGCAGTAATGCCGGACGGTAAGAAAGCGAGATATGATTCCCAAAAGGCCAAGTGCCAGAAAGTGGTGCCCCTGTCAAGGGCGTTGGAAATACTGAATACAATATAAATACAGCCCCTTCCGCTGATGCAATTTCAGCAGAAGGGGCTGCCATTTTATTTATATGAATTTCCCCGGCGGGTCACAAATTACCGATTCCAGATATTGTTTTCAAGATCGATAAGCCGCTTCTTATACTCGGCCATCCGCTGATCGGCTTTGCCGTCATCATCGGGAAAGCTGACAAGGTAGCCGGTGTCCGTGTCATGGAAGCCGATTTCGCCGGTAAGGCCGCATATATCGGAAACTTTCAGTAAGGTATGGGGGAACTGGGTGGCGAGATCCTAACGCCCGGCTCCGACACCACGCTGGGTGGCGGCGCGCTGCAATGGCCGCTGCCGGTGGCGGGCACGATCACCTCGCCGCAGGGCTACCGCACCGACCCGATCACTGGCGAAACCAGCTACCACAGCGGCACCGACATCGCTGTGCCCGAAGGCACCCCGATCCTGGCGGCTGCCGACGGCACCGTCACTATCGCCAACGCCCTCGACAGTTGGGGCGGCAGTTATGGCTACCACGTCAAGCTCGACCACGGCGGTGGATTGACGACACTGTACGCGCACTGCTCGAGCATCTGCGTCACCGCAGGCCAGCAGGTCAAAGCCGGGCAGGTCATTGCCTACGTCGGCCACACCGGCCGCGCGACGGGGCCGCATCTGCATTTTGAGGTTCATTCGTCTTGATGTCCGGCGCTTCATTCATTATGTGCAACTCGGTTCATTTTATCAGATTTGCACACGGATACTGGATAAGCTTTGTGTTGTCCCCGTTTTCAGCATAAATCTGAGCAATGACGTTTCCTGTTTCGTTTGCAAAAAGACGGTAGTTTGTTTCCGTGCCCATATCCAATCGGACGGATTGCCATGTGGCTGTTTTTAGGTTATACAAAACAAGATGAGCAAAATCCTTTTTCAAATATGCCTGCTGCTCGGGAAATGTGCTAAACAGAAGCCATTCCTCGGCAATCGGATGTGGGGTCAACAAATAACAGGGGGTGCACTGTGGAATGGGTAGCCGCGAAAATTCTGTGTCTTCCTTTTGTAAAACGGTAAAATAGGGTGCACTCCCGCAATTGTACCACTTTATAAAAAAGGTTTGATCTTGAATATAGAGTTGGTCCGCCGTATATTGCGCGTCTTCATATTCCGGCAATGCTAGATTCTTCCTCCACAAAACCGACCCGTTTATTGAATTGCACTGCAACCAATTGCTTCCGTCCATTTCTTTCATTAAATAGTATAAATAGGTTCCATCTGAGGCAATGGCGGTAATTTGTGGAGGCCTTTCTAACGATAGATTGGCGGTGTTAAAAATTTCAAGTAGCCTCTCTGTGGATCTGTTCCACAGCAGGACCATTTGCAATTGTGAATCGGCTGTTACCAGAAATGCTGCTGTGTCCTGATCAACTTTAGCAAATCCAACCAATGACGTTGCCGCAGCGGCATCTCTTAAAAGCGTTTCCGTTGTACCTGTGACAAGATCTGTCATAATAATGCTCACGGTTCCATTACGGAAAGGGAACGAATACAATGTTTGGCAATCAAACAAAAACGGATCCACAGAGGAAATGGGAGAGGTATTCGTTCTTCTGATGAGCCTTGTGTCGCCGCTTTTGTAATCGGCTGTGACCAAAAGCTCTTCAAACTCTTCCTCTTGGGCCGCATTTGAAAGTGTACGCGCATTTTGTATCCAATAACAAGAAATAATGTTATTGTCCAAGAAGCCGATCACCTTTAAGTCTGTTCTGCCTATTGTATCAATCTGACTGTACATATCTACAGCTTGCGATGTAATAATTTCGCCGTGGATCGTCACCAATCGATCAGAAGTATGCCAAACTCGCCAGAAAAAACAAATTGTGACACCTAAAACAATGACTATAGATAGAACAAAATATAATTTTTTTGATTGCACTGTACCCGTCCCTTTATGGAATAACCTATCATGGTTCATAGTAGAGTTCCTTTTTGACGCGCTACATTTCAAGCCGCAAAATAGTCACAGGTGGAATATACGACCGAAGAATTGATGTAATATTTGCCCGAGGAATAAGAACTAGAAGACTGTTGATTTGTTACATCAGGATCAGTTACCTGGATTGTTGCATTAGAAAGGTTATATCCGCTAACGCTCATAAAATGGCCGGAACTAATATTAATTGGCCATTTGCTCGTGTCATTATAGCTGGTCCGCTTTGTTCCTTGAATGGCACCTGTATGTAAGATTGGAGGGTTATTGTTGCTAATTATGCTGGCCATCATATTCAGCATTTGTTGGGAAGATGTATATGCACCATTTTTCCACAAAGCCATATAAACAACCCCTGTAGGGTCACCGCCTTCTCCATACAAGCTAGTATTAATATAGTAAAACATCTTCGAAATCTCAAAGATGCCATTGGTTGGACTGTAACAATAGGTGGCCGGTTTACTAGCATCACTCATTTCCGACATAATTGTGGACAAATTTTTCACAAGACCATAATGAGCCAGTGTTTGTCGCACTGTAGAGGGACCACAGCTAACACCATTAGGTTGGCGCGTATGTGGGACATAAATTGTCATACTATTACTTGCCCGGGTTAAGGCAGACGGTCCAGAATCGCGAACACTCATTAAATAATCACACTTTTTCTTGGCGGCCTCTTTGTAAGCGTTTGAATAAGTTGGATTATCCAATATTTCCTGTAAGGTATCCTGTAAGGTAGGCGGGTTACTATTTTCAGCGTAGGGTTCTGCTGCAAATGCACAAACCGTAAAAGTACAACTGAACATTAATGCGAGTAATAGTGAAAAGAAGTTTTTCATAAATAACCTTCTTTCTTGTTCGTGTTGCGTCAGTTATTGTATCTTTGCATATGGGTGTTCTATCCATAGAGGCGGGGTTACTTCTTGGTTTCATTAGGATCTCTTGTTAGAGCTTCCGGCCGCTTGGGCTGATAGTTCCAGCCATAGCAGTCCACAGCGCCGCTGCGTTCCCGTTCCACCATCTTGTGCAGTGCCGAAGCCAGCGCTTCGGTGAATCGGTTGTCATTCTTGTTCATGGGTAAAACCTCCATTCTGTATTTTTCCTGCAATCAGCATACTGGCCGCCAGGGTAACGGCCGCCGCTGCAGTTTTACTAAGCCAAACTCCCCAAGGGAGGAGTGGAAGCACGCTGAAAGCTACTGCCAATACGAGCAGCTCCCACATCATCCGCTTCCGATTTCGATCGAGTTCTGCTGGCGTCATGGCAATGTGGGGGTCATTGCAAGGACCTGCCAGGCCAATCACAAGACAGGCGATCATTCCCACCAGTGAATGCCCCACCACCGGCCATCCGGCTGTAATCTGCGGGTATAAGAACAGACCGCACAGAACGATCAGCGAAGAATTTATCAGGCACCGTATAGCCGAGCCCGCATGGTGACCGCCGACGCGGTGCCGCAGGCTGGTAAAGACAACAAAGAACAGAACGGTGGAATATACATCCGAGACCAGGAGACCGATCAAAAACAAAATCGGATAAAAGACTGCCGCCAGCAACCGGCGTTGTAATCCGTACACAGCCCACTCGTAGTCCTGCGCCGGGATCAGTTTTTTGGCCACAAAAAAGGATGCTATTTTCTGAGCCGGATGGAGCATAACCGCTTCACCTCTTTGGCTTAAAAATAGCATCCTGTTTGCGAGTTGGCAAGGAATATGTCCCGAAACGTTCAAAATATGTCCCGAAATGACATGCGTAGAAAAATCAAAGGGATTTTTGTGTAATTTGATCGTGCTCCGGCGCAGGCGAAATAGTCTGATGAAACAGTACCGTGGAGAACTGGAACCAGCCGTCCTGGCACAGAATGGCCGGACAGGCGCCATGATCTGCCAAAATGGAGACGATGTTTTGCAGTCCATATCCATGCGCAAGTGGATCGGCCTTGGTCGTTACAGGCAACCCATTTTCCATTACGGGCGCTTTGTCAATGGTATTCATCACGGAAAGAATGGTTTTCTCCTCCGAACACTGAATCTTGACGCGAATCAATCGTGTTCCCTTCTGCGTCTTGCACGCCTCGATTGCGTTATCCAGCAGGTTGGAAAGTACCACTACCGTCTCTTTGTTGGAAAGCGGGAACTCGGCAAGATCGTTGATGGCAAAATCCACTTGAATCCCCAGTTCACAGGCCTGCGCATACTTTTGGTTCAAAATGGCGTCCACCACCGGGTTGTTGGAATGGACAGCCAACGCATCCAATTGACCTGTCTCGGAGATTTCCGCCAGGTACTGCCTGGCGGCCGCCAAATTTTCCTCCTGCAGCAAACCGCCGAGAACCGAGAGATGGTGTTTGAAATCGTGGGTCTGCTTACGTTGGGCGGTTTGGGCCTCCAGCAAAACCTGCGTTTTTTCCAATTGAGTTTCGAACTGGTGTTGGAGTGCCACGTTTTGCTTTCGCTCCTCGGCTTCCTGCTCAATGTGGTGCAGCAGGCCCATCAAAACAGCGTTGGCGGCCACCAATCCCAGTGCGTTTACGATGGCCCAGTGACTGACGCTGTGGTCTTTGGCCGTTACCTGGAAAAGAAATGTTATGGTTCCTAGTGACACCAGCGGAAAAACCAGCATAGCCAAAAAGCCGGATACTGAAATTTTCTCAATTTTTGTCCATGACTGCGCAAATCGCCAAATGGCAAAAGAAACCACAAAGATAACAATATAAGAGAACAATGCACAAATCATATAAAGCTGCGGGTCAGCAAATATCTGCTCTCGCGGCATCCCCACCCAGTTGCAGAACAGAAAGATGGCTGCCGTATCCAGGGCCAGCATAATGACATAGCTGAAAACTGCACACAAGCATTGCGTCAGAATCTTGCCCTCATAGCAAGCATGGCAAAAGACGGTGAACACCATGACTAGCAGAATCGCCTTGATCGGGAATTCCCTGATAACGGGCACCACGGTGATGAGATAGCCTGCGGCCAATGTTCCCAGGAATGCCAACACCAACTGCCGCTTTGCGCAGGTCCGTCGGAACAACGCGGTACACAACAGCAGGCAGGAAATATGTCCAATCAAATCCACGGTCAGTAAGGATATTTGTTCGATCATAAAGCGCCCACCCATAAGTTGTATGGCTGCATAATTTCGTTGCTGTTCTGTTTGCTGACCGGGAGGTCCGTGCCATCGGTCAAAGTCAGATGGGTTCGGTTGAGAAAGCAGATATGCCGCATGTTGACCAGGATCGTCCGGTACGTTCGCAAAAAGCCCTGAGTGCCGAGCCGTGCTTCCACATCACCGAGCGATTCATTGCAATCATACGAAGCTCGGTTGTTGTTTTGAAGGTGGTACGTTACCTTGCGCTTCTGTCCCTCGACATAGAGAATGTCCTCAAACTTGACCATCACATTGCCTGCGTCGGTGACAATGGCATACCGCAGGTGTTTTTCCCGCACCTTCTTGACGGCCTCGCTCATCACCCGGTCAAAAGCCTGCTCCAGGTGGTTTTTGAGCAGATACCGAATCGCGTCCACCTCATAACCGAACGGAGCATACTCCACATACTCCGAGACAAAGATCAGCACGATTTGTGGATTGGTAGCTCGCAGCTGCGAGGCGACTTCAATGCCGTTCGTGCTATGCAGATCGACGTCCAATAACGCGATGTCATACGGTGAGGTGATGCTTTTCAGCAGCTTTTCGCCCGATTGATAAAGATCGAGTCTGTATTTGACATTAATCTTTTTCAAGTAACCCCTTGTCAATGTCTCAATTTTTTGAAGCCACAACTGGCTGTCATCACATATGGCAATTCTGAGCATACGATGATTTCCCCCTGGCTGGAATGCCAAACAGCACCGCAAACAGCGCTGCCGCGCTGTTTGCGGTGCTGTTTTTCCATTTTACCTTGTGTCAGCTCGGTTTGTAAAGTCGTTTGTGCGGTATTATGAGTTAGTATTATGGGTCATTCTGAGAATTCTGCAAAAGGAGCTGCCTGGCCCGATGAATGCGGGTTTTGACGGCCGCGGCGCTGCTATTTGTTATGTGCGCAATCTCCTTGATGGAATACCCCTGCACACGCAAAATCAAGGCGGTGCGGTAAACGGGTGGCATCTCATCGAGGCTTTTCAACGTTGTTTCCAACCGCATTTTGGTTAATACGACATCCGCAGCATCTTCATGTAGGGATGCTGGTTCCACATCCACCGCGTCATAAGATAACGCACTTCGGCGATCCCACTTGCGCATGAAGTCGATGGTGCGATTCCGTGTGACCATGCGCAGGTAATAGGCGAGCTGTTTGGCGTTGTCCGTGCGGATGGAATCGATCTTCTCGATCAGCTCGAGGCAGGTCTCGTGCAGCGCATCCTCGGCAAGTTTATCATCATGGGTGATGGCGCGCGCCACCTGGTACATCATCCCGTAGTAGGTGGTGTAAATTTCGGTGAATTTATCCTTCTGCTCCTCAGTGTCGAGAATGGCGACATAAAAGGCAAGCATATCCACATCCTCCATACAAGAGATATAAATGCGTATACTATATATTCGTACGTATGCTTTGGGGATGTGGTTTCATATTTCGACTACAGCCAGGAAGGTTTGGCAGGCCATCCCGGCTGTATTTTAGAGGTTCCCGTGTTTGGATTGTGGAAGGTTTAAGGGAGCGGGCGGACGCTGGGGTCAGCAGCGCTTTTCAAAGTCGGTTGAAACGGTTTCGGTTACACCGTTTCGGGTGACTTTGGCGGTGGTGTTTAGTTTGTACGTTGTCCCGGATTTAATGGCATAATAACCGACAAACTCATGGCGAGGACCGTTGTAAGTCTCACTGACCTGAGATACCTGCGTATAGTTTCCGAAAAAGCCCTTTTCATATAGTGTAAGCGTACATTCTATTTTTGTTGTACCCTCCAAAGCAATAATAGCACTTGTATAGCTTCCATCATACGCCGACATACTAGGGCTGATGGATGCTACATTCCGCCAACGGGGCTCCGCAGCAAGAGCCGTTGTGCTGACAATACCAAGCAGAAGAGTTATAGCAAGCAGACTGCGCAAAAACTTTTTCATGATATGTACACCTCTTTTGTATGGAAACCTCATACCTTCTATTCGTATGAAAATGAAAAAGGTTACACCCATAAATAACATTTTTGAAATTTATCTTGCTGTCATCCATTTGATGAACTATCCAACTTTATCCCTTCAGCGACACTGATTATCTCGGATAAGTCACAACTGGAACTCACTTGATAGGTTAAGCCATCATTCTGCCATACTAATACATTACTCCCGTCTATAGTGGAACCCAAAACAGCGTCGATTCCATCAAAAGAAATCTGATAATAATGGGTATATTCGTCATCAACAAAAGTTGATTGTTTATCTTGTATGGGCAATATCCGTACTGTTAACCATTCGCCGTTTTCTGATTGATACTCATTCCAAAAACTGGTGTTTGATGTTCTATTAGAAGGCGTCTCTGTAAACCCTTCCGGCAAATAGGTCAATTCAACATTTTGGAGCAGAATCACTGCATTTGGATCATCTTCCTTGGAATAGAGGATCTCCACAAACTGATCCCGCCAATTCAGCACGGTGGATACCACCGCCTCCTGCACAGCCTGCACAGGCATCAGTATGCAAGCAAACGCCGTCACGACCGTCGTGGCCACCACGAACAGCCGCTTTGTAGCGCGCCAGGCACCTTTACGTTCCTGTTTCCGTTTGGCCTGCTTGAGCAGCCTGTCCATCTTCTTCTGAAATTCTTCCGAAGGATGGAAGGCCGCGTTCATCTCTTCCAGACTCGGCATGGCGGATAGCTCCCGATCTTCAGCCTCAGCCACTACAAGTGCAATCAAGGCATCTGGCGAGATACGGATTTCACGGTTTTCCTGCTGATTCATCTTGTGCCTCCATTTCTTTCAGAATCATCTGCCTTGCCCGGTGAAGCCGTACTTTTGCATTCTGCGGCGTGATTTCCAAAATTTCGGCAATTTCCTGGATGGAGTATCCCATCATGCGCAAATCCAAAGGGTCTCTGTACTTGTCATCCATCTGTTTCACAAAAGCAACCAGCTCCTAAAAAGCGATTGCGTTCAGCGCAACGTCCTCGGGGCCATTCTCGGTTGTGGGATGATTCGCAAGCTCATCATCGCTCGTTGGCTTCATCTTGTTCAGTTTGCGCACGGCGTCCACCGCTTTGCTGTGTGTTAACAGTACAAGAAAACGTTTGAGCTTCTTTGCGTCATCGATTTCCACTTCATCTATTATCCGTATCAGACGCAAAAAGGTTTCATGTACGGCGTCCTCCGCCAAATAGTGTTCTCCCACCACACCGATGGCTACATGGTACATCATCCCTGCATAGTTTTCATAAATATAGGCGATTTTATCTTTCTGTTCCGCTGTTTCCAGCATCGCCATATACATCCAAAGCATATAAGTTGCTCCTGTTTTATGTGTCGCTTTCCCCGCCGATGTCCTGCTGCAAGAACCAAGTGACATAATTGGCAATGAACTGCTTTTGCTTGAGCGAACAGTGATCCAGTTGATACATCAGCTCCTCCGAAAAGAATTTTCTTTGGGGTAACTGCGTGGCTGGCAGCAGGGTGTAAATTGAACAGTCCAATGCATCGGCGATTCTGTACAGATATTCGATTGATACCTTGTTTTTTGCCCGTTCCAAACGACTGATATATTGCATGGTTGTACTTAAATTTTCTGCGAACTCTTCTCGCGTCAGGCCGTGGGCTTTTCGCTGTTGCCGGATGCGTTTGCCGATTTCAAGATAGATATTTTCCAAACTTCTCACCTCAAAATAAGCGTAGCAGGTGCCGTTGCGAAAATTGAGCGCTACTTTTGGTTAGTATTAGTCAATATATGAAAATCATACTGCATAGCACTGATTTCAAGCGTTTTGTTCATGGCGGACTCCTGTGTTTTTACTTACTTTGCCCATTATAGCGCACCCGCCGGGGAAATGCAAACAAATAAATAATGCGTATTATTGCGTATAAGAAAAAATAATGCGTAAATTTGTTGGGAAATGACGTATTCAAAACGTATAAGGTAAATATAAGCATCGAAGGGAGTTGATGTTATGCTTATTGCTATCGACCACGGCAACAAACAGGTCAAAACCGTCCATGGAAACGCCATTGTTTCCGGTGTACAAAAAAGCAAAACCAGACCTTACGGCAGGGATATACTGAAATACGGCGGCAGTTACTATACGCTGTCAGCGCAGCGTATCCCGTACCAGAAGGACAAAACCACAGACGAGCGGTTCTTTATCCTGTCGCTATTTGCCATTGCGGAGGAAATCGAAGCACAGAACGCTTATACTTCCGGGCTGATGCCCATTGACCTTGCCATCGGACTGCCGCCCGCACATTTCGGCACACAGAACAAGGCATTCGTGCGTTACTTCAAACGCAAGGAACCCATCTACTTCTCCTACCGTGACAAGCTGTACAGCATCCTGATCCGCGATGTGCAGTGCTATCCGCAGGCGTTTGCAGCGGCGGCCATGATGTTGGGCGAGCTGGCAACCGTGCCGCGCGCGCTGATTCTGGACGTGGGAGGCTTTACAGCGGACTATCTGATGCTGAAGAACGGCCACGCCGACCTGTCTACCTGTGACTCGCTGGAAAATGGCGTGATCCTGCTGTACAACCGTATCCGCTCCAAGGCGAGCTCGGACTTGGATGTTCTGCTGGAGGAAACGGATGTGGATGCTATTCTCTTGCAGGGGCAGGGAAGCAGTTACGGGGAAGAAGTCGCCGCGCTGGTGGAATATCAGGCGCAGGAGTTTGTCAATGATATGCTGGGTGCATTGCGCGAGCGTCAGCTTGACCTGCGCACGGGACGAGTGATTTTCGTAGGCGGCGGTGCCTGCCTGCTGCGGCGGCAAATCGAAACATCCGGAAAGGTGGCACACCCCGTCTTTGTGGAGGACGTGAATGCCAATGCCAAGGGCTTTGAGTATCTTTACCGCTGCACCGTGACAGGGGAGTGATGAACCATGAAGCTGAAAAAGGACCGGGGGCGCTTTACGGTTCGCTTCGACATGGAAAATCCAGACCATGTGCGTGCCGTAGAATACTTGGAACGGCAGCGTGACAGGGGCAAAGCACAGTATCTTGCCGATGCAATTCTATGCTATGAAAAGGCAGCAACGAAGTCTTTTCAGCAGACGGACCGCGCCTTGATTGAGCAAATCGTGCAGGAATACTTAGAAAAGCAGACCATGGGACGCACTCGGAATTCGCAGAAAGAAGAGCCATCTATATCTTCGCCGCCAATAGATTTGATAGCCAGTGCTTTGGCCGATTTTAGAGGCTGACACATATAGTGAGTATAATAAGCAGCAATCCCCAAGGCGGCATACGTCACCTTGGGGATTGTTGTTATTTGGCGCCTGTTTACCGATTCAGAAAAATCCTCGCTGCGCAAGGGTCTGGGGCCTCCCAGTTGACGTACAAATCATTCAACGGGCAGGCGTGAGGGTTACGGATATGCTCGTCGATCCAGCCTTTGTACAGCTCACAGAAGTTGGCTTTCGTGAGGATGGCGCGGCATTCGGACTTGTCCACAGTGGTGCTGAACAGGTATTCCACATCATGCACCGGCACGATTACCGGCGCACCGGTCGTATCAAAGACGCAGAGAAGATTCTTGCAGCTGCGGCTCACGGCGCGCTGGCAGTCGCCGCACTCAATGTAGATATAGTGGCACCACTCGGCCTGTTCCTCGGTGATATACTTGTGCCGAAGCAAAAGATCGGTCATCGTTTTGGCAAGGTGTTCCATGCTGCGCGCCCCCCTGCTGAATACGATAGACCGATCAAGCCGCAAAGTCCAGAAAAACGGCAAAACTGCAAAATTCCGTGCGCAACTGCAAGTTTTGCCTATTTTTGTGCAGCAGCAACGGCTTTTTCGTTGGCGGCATCCGCCCATTCAAGGCAGAATAAGAAAGAGCCGTCTTTATAATCCATCAAATAAAAAACGTCATATTTGTGCAGGATATCCATCACATTCGGCAGGCCAAAGCCGTGCAGCTCCGGTTCCGGTTTGGTGGTGGGGATATGGTCGCCGAAAATTTTGATCGGCTTGCTGGCATTTTCGACCGAGAAAAACAGCGTCGGCGGGTTATCGCTTTTGTTATAGATTGCTTTCACGGTCATGCGGCGCTGCTGCTTTTCCAGATTTTCGTTGGCTTCGATGGCGTTGTCCAGCAAATTGCTCATCACGACCGTCAGATCGACCGAGGGAATCGCCACGTCGGAAAGGTCGTTGATCTCGAAATGCAGATCAATGTCCTGTTCTTTAGCCGCATAGCCCTTTTGATTGAGAATCGCATCAATGATCGGATTGTGCGTATTCACCAGCAGGATGCGCTCAGTTTGGCGCACCTTCAATTCGTCAAGGTAGGTCTGCGCGGCCGCTGTATCGCCGTTTGCCAGCATATCGGAGAGTGCGAACAGATAGCCGCGGAACTCGTGCGTCATTTTGCGCTGTGCCGTGTAGGAGTTGCCAAGCGCCTTGACGTTGGCGCTCTGCACCTCGGCGCGCTGGTGTGCAACGGCCAGTGCCTCCCGCATCTGGGCGGTGGATTCCAACTGATCCAGCAGAAACAGCGCGACCATATCGACCGCGCACAGCACAAGCAGGCAAAACGTCCATGCATCATTTTCACCTGCGGCACTTCCTGCGTTGTACACCCGGTAAAGCACAAACAATGTACACAGTGGGAACAGTGTTGATGCAGGTATCCATGCGCGCGGCTTTTCGTTTTCTTGCGGCGGTGTGTGAAAATGCCGAACCAGCATAACAAACGCCACAACGCACAGCCACCGCAAAAAGAGGAACGCGGTGTACAACGGTTTATTATATACATACTCCGTCTGCGTCATACCCGAATAAAGCAGCCATGCCTTTTCGGATAGTGTTGCAATGGAAAAAAAGCAGGCATAGCCCGTGATTACTACAAACAAACGCCTATCCCAGCGGCCGCAGTACAGCGTCAAACACATTCCATAAAAAAGGGCAAGTTCCATTACAAAATCAACTGCATAACTATATCGAAAATCATTCGGCAGAATATTTACGGACACAGTAATGGCGGCAGTCAATATTACCCAATACGCCCAGAACGCTTTCCCATTGAACCGTCTTGTAAAAAAGCTGTCCCACAATTTTGTGTTTAACCATGTCTGCAGGGCGCTCATCAAAATACTCAACGCATATCCCATCAGCCGCGCCCTCTCCATGCCATGTATTTTGTTTTGATCGTCTTATACCCGTGCAAGCTGACGGGAAGCGTCTGGCCCGTGGTCAGTGTAACACCGCTTGTTTGCAGGGCAGCAATATAGCTCATATTGATCAAGAAGCTGTTGTGGATGCGCAAAAAACCATCCTCTGCCAGTTTCTCTTCCAGTGTGCGCAGGCTCATGCGGCTTTTCAGCGGTGCCGCCGGTTCTGCACGATGAAAAATCAGCATCCGTTCCTCGGTTTCGACGTAGACCAGCTCGTCGAGCACGATGTTCGTACCCTCGCCGTCGCACAGAACATTCAGCGTGCGGGTACGGCTGCGGCAGGCTGCCAGCGCCTGCCGAAAATAGTCCGGCAATTTTTCGGCCAGCTGAAGCTTGGGCAAAAAGCGAAACGCACTTACCTCGTATCCCTCGGCGGCATATTCGCCGTAATTTGTCACAAAGATCAGCACCGCGTCCTTGCGGATCGTGCGCATCTGCCGCGCAAGTGCAATGCCGTTCACATCGCCCATATCAATGTCCAGAAAAATCATGTCGGCTTTTTGCACGGCTGCCTTTTTCAGTGCGTTGGGGTCATGGACGCATTCGATCTGCATATAACGGCGGTTGAACTCCGGCTGTGCTTCGATCAGTCGTTTCAGTGTTTCGGTAAATATCGCGTCATCGTCACACAGCAGAATGTGCAACATACCGTCACCGGCTTTCGTCGTTGGATTTTTAACATTTGAAATTGTATCCAAAATAGCGCGCCCCTCTTTCGTTGTCAAGCCAAATTGCCCCGTTATAGACAAATGCGATGTTATAAATCATAGTATCTGAATATTTGTCCGATGTCAACCGATACACTATAAGCAGTAGGAGGTTGACGCAGATGATGATCGATTTTGCAGGCAGGCTCAAACGTCTGCGCATAGAAAAAGGGTACTCTCAAGCGACGCTGGCGAAAAAAATCACCGATGCAGGCCAAAAGCTGGGCGAAGCATCCATCGCCAAATACGAGAACGGGCGCACCTATCCCAATTTGCAGACCGCCGCCTGCATGGCGGATTGCTTCGGTGTTTCAATCGATTATCTTGCCTGTGGCGAGAAAGCCGCGGTCGTTTCGGTTGACGGTCTGACCGACGAGCAGATCAATTTGATGACCGAGCTTACCCGTGCGCTGCGCCAACAGAACAAAGGCCGCCGGGGCAACCCCAAAAGCACCCCGACGCCGGAACGGCAGGAACTGGTGTTTAAGCGGGTCGCACAGTTTTTGAAATAATGCTCTGACGATACGGAAAAGGCCGGACGCTTTCACGCGCCCGGTCTTTTTTTTGCAGTTGCGCACGAATTTTTGCAGTTTCGCTGTTTTATTTGAAATCTTTGCCGGAGCGTGATAGAATGTGGGTGAGCCAAGAGGATGCGGTGCATCCCGCAAGATCCCATCGAAATGCCGGTGCACAGGCGTTTTGAATATCCGTCCCGAAACAAACCCGATACAAAATGGGCAGACATAGTTTGTGTCTGTCCATTTTAGAATACTTTGAGGGAAGTTGTTATGAATAAAAACAAATTTTTATATGTGGCAGCGCTCTTTGGAATGATGGTCTTGGTTTCCTGTTCATCGCATGACAGTGCCAAGAATGTCACTGTAACCTCTGAACAAAGCGGAGCAGAATCGCAAGCTGCATCGGACATTGTCTCCAAACCGCTGACACTTTTGCAAAGTAATGATGGCTGGTCTTACGGTGCCGCAGGCGCAAAGGGCTTTTATTTTGTGAGCGCAGCAGTCCGAAGTGACGATTCCACCTCGCTGATGTATTGCGATTACGACACCATGCAGCAGATTTTACTATGCTCCCAACCGAACTGTGCGCACAATACAGCCGCCTGTAACGGGTATCTTCCCTATTCGGCGGGCGGCATCGTGCCGGAAATTGTCGGTCAAAATCTGGTACTGTTTTATCCGGGCAATGTTCATGCCGAAGAAAACGCAACCCTGCCGCGCATCGAAACGATGGGGTTAGACGGTTCCGACCGAACCGAAACGATCACCTTTGCAGCCAACCAAGAGTTTCTGCGCCCAATGGTCACAGACGGGGATTTTATTTATGCCTGTATGTGGGAAACCTCCGACAACTCAATGGAAAGCTTTCTGGTACGCATCGACCCAACTGCCGGAACCTGCGAAAAGATGTTTTCCATGGACAGCACATGGATCAAAGGCGTTGTAGGTGATAAACTGCTTTTGAAAAGCACGTCCGGCGACAACTCGGAATGGTTCACCTATGACCCGGTCACTGGGGAGCAAACCGTTCTCTATACAGAATCTTCCAGCGTGTTGCAACCTGCCGCCGTTTACGGTCAAACGCTGGTTTATCAAAAGGGCGATCATTTTCATCTCCTTGACCTTTCCACTGGGCAAGACACCGAATTGGCGGGGTACACGGTGCCCGATCAGGCAGTCAGCTATGTGAACCTTTACTATGCCGACGATGGCAAACTACTATTTGAGCAATGCTCAAATGCTGGTGCAGACTCACAATATGCGGACGGATTTTATGTATTGGAAAGCGACAAGGAACCTTCCCCATGGACATTGACCTACTCGCTCTATGATAAAGATACCGCTTGCGCTGTCGTTGCAGCGAAAGATGCCGACACCTATCTCGTGGAAGCCGGAGTGCAAGATACTGCCGCTGTGCAGGCAGACGATGGTGCGTCTAAATACGTCTCGACCGGCGAGAGGCGCTATGCGCTGATTTCCAAAGCGGACTATTGGTCAGGAAATGCCAACTACCGCGATTTTGAAAAAATCGGCTGATACGCAAGCACACACGATTTTCTGTCACTCGCGCAGTTTTTGCGGGTTTTAAGGGAACGTTGTGGTATCTTAATGGCACAGCAAGGGCTTCAAGCATCGGCGTGCAGATATAAATCCATATCTTTAAGCAGTTCGAATAGCACAGACGATTGTTATGCTGTATAAAGCGGATCCTTGCTTTATGAAAACACTTTATCACATCGGATTCTAAAAAAGTTGTTTCGACTAAAGCAGGGATCTGTCTTTTCTATAAAATAAAATGCATTTGTAGCAGATTGAGGGAACAGAATGAAACATTTTAATCTGTTGGCGATTGGAATCTTGTCGTTGCTTTTAGTCGGATGCTCCTACAATGCCAACGAGGCAACATCAGTGGTATCATCGCAAATGGCATCTGATGATATAGTTGCCCCCTCAACAGCTGAACATAAATTATCGCTTTGTGTTCCGAGCTCTGAGCAAGGGATGTATACTGTAGATTCGATTGCTAATGGGTATGGCAACATTTTTTATATTGATTTTGAGACAATGCAGCAGATACCTTTATGCGATACACCAAATTGTACACATTCAAATGATAGCTGTACTGCCTGGCTGCAAATTGATGAAAGCGGTTTTCTTCCCGGAGTTTTACAGCTTGGGAATTCAATTCTTCTTGTACAAAACGGCGAGTCATCAAACCACCCTGCTTGCATTTGGATTGCTGATGCGAACGGAGAAAACAAGAAATTGTTATTCAGTGCCCAAAGCGGACAGAGCATCGGCCCTGCTTTTTATACGGATGAAACAAATTCGTCTTTGTATTTTGTTTTGTCAGAGGTATCTGAATCGTCGGGTGGGATAACGGAAAAAAAGACCTTAAGCAAATTAGATGTAAAAACAGCGAAAATAGTTCCGTTAATGGATATAACAGATTGTGGCCTCTATTCGGCTTGCGGGGACTGTTTTATAGTTTATCAGGCAAACGAAAGAGAACAGCACTTCTATTACCTTTATCCGGGATATGACACGGCCGCGATTCTTGCGAGTACACCTTTCTATAGCAATGAGACTTCAAAAACAGGAGCTTTTGTTTCCGTCGACACACTTTTCGAGTATGACTATCAAACAGCTTCTCTAAAAACGCGGAATTTACTTACCGGCGAGGAAAAATGTTTTGACTGTTCCCCTTATGCAGAGCAGCCGGATGATGAGCATCGTCCTGATTGCAGAGGACCATATGGGAAATACCTGCTTTACGAAACATCTTATGTGAGCAAAGAGGGGTATTTTCTGCCACACTATCGAGTATTAAATCTCGAAAACGGTGAGTTTTCCGAAGAGATGAATTTGAAAGATTCTCAAGGGAATTTCCTTACATCGTTAACCGTAGTAAAAGATCAATTTTGTGTTGTCTACGATTACACATCCGTCAATATCGCCGTTGCCGATGACAACACGATGGAAAATGTTTTGATTCCAAAATACGCATTGCTCTCACAAGATGACTATTTTCACTCGCGTGATAATTTTCATCCGATTTCTAATGATAGCTTTTGATTCATAATGGCCTGATTCCTTTTTTATGCATTTATCTTTTCGCTACACGGAGAGACTCTGCCATGGGAAATGATTACAATGATTGTGTTTTAACCTACGGCAAATTGACTTTAGCATATCAAACGGGAACGTATGCTAATTTTGGCGTCACAATGACAAGCCAGAACACAAGCCCTTATAATACTTATGGTAGGATTTGCCGTTGGACGAGCAATCCTACCAATGCGTAACGCAAAGAAAGGATTGGCTGATTTCTTATGAAAGAAGTATTCATCAAAACACTTTCCATGGGAATCGTCCTATGCATTTTAACTGCCTGTACAGGTAGGCCGTCACCGAGTACATACTCCAACAGTAGTGCGACTTCCTCGGATTCCAACGTAGAAGCAGATAACAAAAATACCGAGCCTACCGCGACAGGATTTAAAAATCTTACGCGCCCCTACTATTCTGTTTTGGGTTGTGGCGGAGAGAGCGGCTATTATGAAACACGTGCTAGAGACGACGGGTCCGCCAATGTCACTTACATTGACTATTCATCGCAAAAAGAAATATATTTATGTAATGCACCTGGTTGTGCTCATGACAATGAAGGATGTACTTCTTGGATATCTGCGGAGAATGCTGGCGTATTTCCCCTCATTTCAAGTGATCATCTTTTACTTATCCATCGCACCTATGGTGGAGAAGAGGGAAAGCAGTCACTTTCTCGAATTGATGCCGCATCTCTGGATGGAAGCAACCGTAAAACACTTATTACATTTAACAATGGGGAACGTCTTGGCGATGTGTTTTGTACCAACGGAGAATCCCTTATCTGCTCACTGACAACACTTGAGCAGTTGCCGGACACGTTGGAATCCACTTTTACTTTATGTATGATCGACTTAAATACGGGCGAGCGCGTGGATTTGTATGTGGAAGATACAACAGACGGAATACAGCCGGAATTTTTAGGGGTTACAGAAACCGGATATGCAGTTTTACATTCTTCTCAACAAACCAAAACTGAAAGCGATTTTCCCGGTAAGGAATGGAGCGAAATTTCCGATGAGATTGCTCGTTCAACTTTCCACCAATGGGAAAAAATTCCGATTGGCGGAAACTGTTGCGAATCTTTTTACGAATATACAGGAAACATTCAACAGCTGTTAATGGCCGATGGGCTATATTTTTACGATGTAAACACCAAAAAGCTGATACGAATCAGTGTACAAGACAGTAATATTGATGAGGTTGCCGATTTTATTTCCACAGATGGAAACAGCGCCTATATAGACGGAAAATTTGATGAATGGCTTTTAATGTCAATTCGACACTATGAGCAACATCCAAATGTGGAGTATCCGGTTGCAATCGAGAGCTGTTACGCAATCAATACACAGACAAAAGAGGTAAAAGAACTAAACATCAAGCAGGAAATTGCGGAAGACCGTACAATTCCCATTATGCTTGGACAAAGTGCAACCGATCTGCTTCTCATCACGGATAGTCAAACCGATAATGTAGAGCACTATGGATTTGAATATTCTATTATAAGTAAAGAGGGATATTTAAATTCTGATGTAGCAGAATTGCGGAAAGTCTCTTTTATTGAAGATGGTTCTAATGTGTCGTAATGGTAGAACTCACCTCTCCGCGTAAAATCTACCCGCTGCCAAGCCGACTCTGGCAGGGCAAGGTAAAACTAAAGCGTCTCAGAGCAGAGTCAATACACCCCCTTGCAACAACTCCGCAACAATCCGGTGCTACCATGCGGGCAAAGCCTAAAGAGCCTGCACAAAAGAAAGCGTACATCTGCCATGCAACTGGAACTGAACAATCTGCGCAAAACCTATCTGCTGCCCGCCCAGCGCACGCCATCGCGTTCCGCTGCGTACCTGACGAGGTCGTGCGCGTGGCTGTTACCGTCACCTGACCGATGAATTTGAAAAGCAGCCGGCGGTGACTGGCCGCGTAGGTACGGTACGATGTGAATTTTGCTTACCGCGGCATGAGATTTGGCTTGGGTCTGCTGACGTAGCTGATTTGAAGCGTATTCACAATTTTTGGGAAAAACTCGTCTTTTGCTACATGGAACTCTTGAAATACTGCCGAAACGTGGCGAATGTGAAAACTTTGTGGTATGATGAAGTTGTTTCAAAGAACCGCCATCCACATCTAAGGTTCCAAGCATCGGCGCGCAGATGCTGAACATATCTGCCCCGAAACAAACCCGATACAAGTTTCTTTCAGATTGGAGGAATCGATTATGAAGAAACTCAGCAAGCGTTTTCTCACCCTTGCAATCGCCTGCGTTATGGCTATGATGATGGCCGTTCCGGCGTTTGCCATTGGAAACCCAACCGTAAGCTCCGGCAGATACAAAATTTACCCGAACAGAAAAACCACCTTTCTCCTTAACGTACGCGGCTATGGCAACGAGAATGACAACGTTACGCTCTACACTCCAACAAATGGTAACGACCAGGTTTGGAAAACGATTGCTACCAGCTATGGTGGATTTTACGTTGCGTCCGCTCTGTCTAATACCCAAGGTTTGAACATTTACCATGGCACGAACAACTGCCAACTGCATAGTTATGTCGGAAACACGACCGATGGAAAAAGCGATTGCATTGTGAACTTTAGAGTAACCAGCCATACCATAAACTTGCGGGACTGGCCAAGCTACTATTTAACCTTTGCCTCTTTGGCCGCCAATGCCAATGTTTACTGGTCGTCATCTCAAAGTTCTTGGGGTTGGGCCGCAACTAATTAACCACTTGCTTACACAAGAGATAACAAGGTACATCTTTTAACCTGCAACGGTTGTGTTTGATAAAAAGACTGGGAGACTTCTTTAGGTTTCTCCCAGCCTTTTTCACTCAGAGGTGTCTTAAATGAAAAAAATATATTGCTATATATCGTCTGTTCTGTGTGGAATCACTTTGCTTACATGTTCGGCATGCAGTGCCACACCCACAGTTGCCAAAGGAAGCAATGATGTTCCCGAACAAAGTCCTGTAGTGCCAATTGATGCTGAAAAGGGCACAACCGATCCAGCAGAGAATATTCAAATGCTTATTCCAAATACCATTGATTATGCTGCTGGCGCACAAACAGATGACGGCTATTATTATATTGAACCCAATCAGAACGACTATCTGACCGGGCAGATCCGCTATATTGATTACGCTTCGGCCGTCAATATTCCCTTGTCCGCGCAGGCCAACAGTGAGCATACAACAGAAGCAGATACCTCCTATTTGGATTCTATCATTGGGGATTACCGTATGTTTCTGTGGGGCGAGAAAATATATTATATACGCGCCGGTGCGTCTTCTTACATCGAAAGCAGTGATTTTGGTGATTTGGCTGCATCGGCGGTTTATAGTATGGATAAAGACGGCAGTAACCGTAAACTTATCTATCAGGGGAACAGCTCTGGGGATTTGCTGATGTATGCGGTCGGCTGGGATAACACCCTATGCTTCATGCGTCAAACCATAAGCAATTATGAGATTTTCAGTATTTCCACGAGCGGCGGGGACGAGCACGTTTTGTCAACGTTCCCAATCGATGTTTCTGCGCAAGTTATGGGCTGCATTGGGCGTAACATCTATTTTTTGAATATAAGCACCGACGAAAACGTCACAGACGAGTATGGCAGCTATGGACTGCGCTATACCATAAAGGCATTAAATGTCGATACCGATGAAATGATAGACGTTATGGACATTCCTCAAGATGGCACGTTGCCTGTACAGCCGTTTATTTCGGGCGAGCACATCTACCTATGCCACTTGGGAAGTACGCGGAAAATTGACGCATATGATGCAAATGGGACTTTACAATCTTCCATAAGTCTTAGTGCGGTTATGCCGGAGAATGTTCAAGCGTATGTGGGGCGCGGCCCCAATTTGATCGGAACCACCTATATTATTCCCTGCTGCGACACGCAAACAAAGTTGTGCTTTAATATTCTGGTAGATGTCAACACACAGGAAATAAACAGTTCCTCGATTCAGTACACACAATCTGACGGAAAAGATACCCTTTCCGCGCAGATCATCGCCGAAAGCCCGACGGATTATCTCGCCATCACTGCGGTCAACTATGTGGACGCCGAAATGCCGCAGGGCGACGGCACCAGTATAACGGTGCAAAACAGCCGCTACACCTACGAGCTGATCCCCAAGGATGAATTTTGTTCAGATAGTTACGCTTCTCGCACCGTCCAATGGGTCGATTAAATGGAATAACGCACCGAATTGCACAATTGTTTGGGCATCTCCGCCCCCTTGTAACAAATCCGTAACAACCCGGTGGTACCATGCGGGCAAAGCTTCACCATCCTGCACAAAAGAAAGCGTACATCTGCCATGCAACTGGAATTGAACAATCTGCGCAAAACCTATCTGCTGCCCGCCCCGCTTCTGCACCGCCGCGGACAGGGTAAGCCGAAAGCCAAACAGGCTCTGGCCGGGGTGTCGCTCACCCTCGGCCCGGGCCTGTATGGTCTTTTGGGGCCGAACGGCGCGGGGAAAAGCACGCTGATCGGCATTATCACCGGCGGGCTGGCGGCGGATTCCGGCGAAGTGCTTTGGTGCGGCCGCCCTGCGCGGGGCATCGCGTTCCGCCGCGTGCTCGGCTATATGCCGCAGCAGCAGGGGCTGTATGATAGCTACACTGGCCGCCGGTTCCTCGCTTACATGGCAGCGCTGAAGGAAATCCCGCGCGCCGCCGTGCCCGGCGAGGTGGCGCGCGTGGCCGCGGCCGTCAACCTGACTGACGAGCTCGACAAGCGGCTTTCGGCGTACAGCGGCGGCATGAAGCAGCGCCTTTTGTTGGCCGCTGCCCTGCTGGGCGACCCCAAGCTGCTGATTTTGGACGAGCCGACCGCCGGCCTTGACCCCAAGGAGCGCGTGCGCCTGCGCGAGCTGCTGGCCGGCATGGCACAGGACCGCATCATTCTGGTGGCAACGCACGTTGTCTCGGACGTGGAAAGCGTGGCAACAAAAGTGATTTTGCTGCGTGCCGGGAAAATTGTGGATGCCGCCCCCGTGCCGAAGCTGATTGAAACCTACGCCCCGGGCGGTGGACTGGAGGACGTGTATCTGAACGTGTTCGGCGAGGGGGACGGCAAATGAGTCTGTTTTGGGCCGAGCTGCGCAAGGTGTGGGGCAACCGGCTGTTCCCGCTTTTGCTGGCCGTGCTGGCCGCCGCCAATCTGCTGCTGCTCTGGATGGGCACCCGCCCGACCGCGGGGCAGCCGTCCGCCGCGGTCTACCGCGCCGTCGGCGCGCAGCTCGACGGCCTGACAATGGAAGAAAAGGGCGCGTACCTGCACGGGAAATATACCGAGATTGAGAGCCTTGTCAAGATCGGCGGCTTCTACCGCGATATGGCCTACGCCGGGAGCAGCTACCTGCAAGCCTACCGCGACGAGAACGCTGCGATGTTCGATGCCTACGAGCAGGAATACAAGGACAAGAGCTATACACTGTTCACCGACGACTTGAACACCGAATATCGCCTGTTCAATCAGCTGCAAAACGAGTACGATACCGTGGCCGCCTACACCGATTTTCTGGACGGCGTGCAGACCAAGGCGACGCAGCTGGCGGGCATCTCGATCTTCCAAAACGATAAAACCGGCTACGACCTAAAGAATATTGAACAGACCGCCGAGGTCTACGCCGGGCTGGGCGCGACCGAGATCAGCTACTACCCGCAAAAGGGCCTGTACACGGCAATCTCCTACGCCTTTACCGACCTGATTTTGCTGGCCGCCATGCTGCTGTTGGCACTGCTGCTGGTAAGGCAGGAGCGCGACAGCGGTTTGTTAGGGCTTGTGCGCAGCCTGCCGGGCGGGCGGCTGCAAACGGCGCTGGCTAAGCTGGCGGCGTTCGGCGTCAGCCTGTTGGCCGTGCTGACGCTTTTGTACGGCGTAAATTTGGCCTACTGCAGTGCGAGCTTCGGTTTGGGCCCGCTGACGCGCACGATTCAGAGCGTGCCGGCCCTGATGCGCTGCACGATGCAGATCACGGTCGGGCGGTATCTACTGCGGTTTTTGCTGGCCAAGTGGGCCGGGGCGTTCGTGATGGGCCTTTGGGTCATGTTGGCGGCGCTGACGGCGCGCCGCGCCGCCGCGGGCTGGATCGGCGCGTTGGCGCTGCCGTTGGCGATGTACGGCGTGCGCGCGGCTATTCCGGCCACGAGCCATTTGAACGTAATCAAATACGCAAACCTCGTCAGCCTGCTGCAAACCAACGAGCTGCTCGGCAACTATCGCAACCTGTTCTGGTTTGGCACACCGATCGGGCTGCCGTTCGTCGAGTGGACGGCGGCGGTGTGCTACGGCGTGCTGTTCGCAGCGGCGTTCTGCACGGTGTTCGCCCGCGCGCAGCTGCTGCCCGCCGCCAAGCGCGGCCTTGTGTTGGGGCTGACGCGCAGGACGAAAGCGACCTCTATTATAAAGGAAGAGGGCCGCAAGCTGTTTGTGCTGAACGGCGCAGCAGTGTTTCTTGCGGCCTTTCTGGCGTTCGGCGTGTATCAGGGCGTGACAAGCGAAAGCTATATTGATGCCGACGAAATTTATTATGCCTACTACATGAAGCATATCTCCGGCCCGTGGACGGCGGAGAGCCGCGACTGGTTGACTGCACAGGGCGAGGAGTTTGCCCCGATGCTGGCCGTACAGCGGCGCGTGGCGCGCGGCGAGCTGAGCAGCGAGGCGATGCTGGCCTACGGCGCATTACAGCAAAAATACAACATTTACCAACAGGTCGTGCAGAACAACATCAACTACTATCTGAAAGAGCACCCCGGCGCGTGGCTGGTGTACGAGAGCGGCTACAAAAAGCTGTTCGGCTTCAGCGGTACCGCTGACGTGCAGGACACGCTGTGGGCCGGGCTACTGTGCGCACTGTGCTTCAGCGGTCTGTTTGCGATGGAGCGCAAGGGCGGCATGGAGACCGTGCTGCGCGCGACGCCCTTAGGTCGCCGTGCGACCGTGCGCGCCAAGCTGCGGCAAAGCAATTTGGCGGCAATCGTGATTGCGGCAGGCACGGTGCTGCCGCATCTGTGGCAGGTGCTGCGCGATTACGGCCTGCCGGCCCTGCTCGCCCCGGCGATGAGCATTTCGGAGTTGGAGGCTGTACCGAAATGTATCACGCTGTCTGATTTGCTGCTGTTCTGGCTGCTTTGCCGCGCGGCGGCCTGCCTGTGCATGGCACGGCTGACGCTGTGGCTGGGGCAGAAACTGGGCAACCTGTTGGCGGCGCTGTTCGTTTCGGCGGTCGGCTACTGCCTGCCCGCGCTGCTGGCGCTTTCGGGCATGAGCAACGGCATCGAATGGCTGGGCTTTTACCCGCTGTTCCACGCCGCCGCACTGTGCCAAACGCAGGGCACGAACGCCGCGGGCGCGCCGTACAATTTGCTGTGGGTGCCGATATTTTTGGTCGTTGTAGCCGCGGCGCTTGCATGGGCCATCGGCAACGATTTGACGGAAGTCTACGAGTGGGCAGGCGTGGATTTGGACGCGTTGTGAGCCTTTGCAGAGGTTTGTAAATCAGTACTATACACGCATGGCTGCTAGACAACGGTCACGCCGGATTTTACGAATAATCAGGTATTACACATGATGAACAACATCAATTTACAAATTGACGCCGCCGCACGGCAGGTATCGCAAAATGGCAAGGCTGTGTACTTGACGCAGACTGAGTTCGACCTGTTGCTGTATCTGCTCGACAACGCCGGCCGCATTACCACCCGCTCCGAGCTGTTGGCGCAGGTTTGGGGTATCACCGCGCCCATCCACACCCGAACGGTCGATATGCACATCGCCAAGCTGCGCCACAAGCTCGGCGCGCAGATCGAGATCACCTCCGTCATGCGCAAGGGGTATGTGACGAAGAAAGCCTGATCAATGCAAAATCAAAATAAGAGCATGTAAACCAAAATTGCATCAATAATGGGAACAGCCTCCCCATTATTGATGCAATTTTGGTTTGTATAGCAAATTTCAATAGGTATATAATAATTTCAGTTAAAAAGTTTGATATAACGAAAAATGCCTCGCGCGCAAATCGCATGCGTGAGGTATTTTGAGAAGGAGAATAGTGAATATCAGTTTTTCATTTCGGCGCGGATCTTATCGTTGGCCTCCTCGACCTTCATGCGGGAGAGGATAACGGTAATGATGGCATCCAGCACAAAGGGAATCACGAGGTACATGAGTTTCAGCATATTGATGCAGGATTCCGGCTGCACGGCCAGCGCCTTATCATAATTGCTGAACGCCAGCAGCCAGCCGGTGATGGCGGTGCCGAGACCGCCGCCCAGCTTGACACCGAGCGAGGTGCAGGAGTACATCGTGCCGTCTACGCGCTTGTGCTTCGTCAGCCAAGTGTACTCGGAGCAGGAGGCGATAACGGCATTCATGTCGCCCTGCCACGGGCCCTGACCCAGTGCAGCAATGGCCGTGAAGAGCAGCATCATCTTGACATCGCCGGTGCCAGTATAGCCGGCCACGGCAACGAGCGCGCGGGCCACGGTAGCAAGGGCATAGCTGCCGACGTTCAGTTTGTACATACCGTGCATCTTGGCAACGAGGGTCGGGGTAAAGACCAGTGCAATGATCAAAGGAATGTTGATGGCCCAAGAGAACACGCCGAACAGGTTCTTGTCGCCAAGGATGTGAGCAGTGTAGTAGGTACCCATACTGATCATGGCACCGTAGATCTGCTGCAAAATGTAGGTGACGCAGATCATCAGGTAGTATTTGTTGGAACCCAGCAGCTTGGCAGCTTCGACAAGACTGTTCTTCTCGTCTTTCTCGATTTCTGCTTTATCCGAGGTATCGACCAACTCTTCCTCCGGCAGTTCCTTGACGGAAAAAACAGAGAGCGTGTTGACGATCAGACCGATAATGGCATAGATGATAGCCACGGTGCGCCATGCTTCGGCGGTGTCGCCCAGTGCGGAGACAGCCAGCAGCGTGACGGACTGGATGGCAAGGCTGGTGGCGAATGCGAACATGAAGCGGTAGGAACCCATCTCAACGCGCTCGGCGCTGTTCTTGGTGACAAGGGCGGTCAGGGCAGAGTAGGCGATGTTGTTGGCGGTGTAGAACACGGCATTCAGCAGAGTGTAGCAGATTAAGAACCATGCGTACTTGGCAAACTCGCTCATGCCCATGGGGATGGCGAAGATGCCGACCAGCGTGATAGCGCAGCCGATATAGCCGTAGAGCATCCACGGACGGGCCTTGCCCAGCTTGGAGTGCGTCTTGTCGATCATCGAGCCAAAGAAGATGTCGGTAATGCCGTCAAACAGCTTGGACACAGCGATCAGCGTGCCGACGATGCCGGGATTCAGGCCGACGGTGTCGGTCAGGTAAATCATAACGAACGAGGAGAGGAACGCATAGACCACGTTGCCCGCAACATCGCCGGAGCCGTAACCGACCTTGTTATACCATTTTAAATAACGTCTTTCTGTGTTTTCAGACATGAGATTTTCTCCATTCTTTTGTGTAGAGGTTATGCTTTTTCAGGAATCAGACGGATGCTGAAATCGAAGGAAGCGTCGTCAAGGCGGTATTGCTCCGCCAGACGCGGCCCGCAGCTGGCAGAGCCGATGCCGTTCTGTGCATAGTCAAGGCAGAGAACGGTGCTGTCACAGGGATGCAGCTCATAGTTGTGCGCCTTTTCAGTCAGCTCTTCCTGCGTGTAGTGCGAGGTGTTGAAGCAGAACGGCTTTGCACCGACAGCAGTAAGCTTGATGCCAGCGCCATCCAGCTGGACATAATCGCAATCATAGTGACTGCCGTTCTCCTGCGGGCGGATGTAGTCCTCGTGCTGTTGCCAGATGGTGGAACTGAAGTAGCCGTGGCTGGCAGCATGGTGCTTGTCGCAGTAACTTTCCATCGGCCCCATGCCGAAGTAGCTGACGCGGGCCATTTCTTTCGGCAGGAACAGGCGCAGACCGAAGCGCGGCAGTTCGGGGAATACCGTGTTGCGCTCAGCGTGCAGTGCCAGCGTTACTGCACCGCTGTTGGAAACCGTCCAGTAGACATCCAAATCAAGGAATTTCTGCAAGCTGATCGGTGCAATGCTGACTTTGGCGCGCAGAGTCACACCGCTGTCCGTCACCTGATATTCGGTGCGGTAGGCGTTGGTCATACAGTGGTCATAGCGGGCAGCCAGCCAATCCAGCTTCAGCTTGCGGTCATTGTCTGTAGGAGCACGCCAGATGTTGAACTCCATTTCCTTGTCCAACAGGACTGCATCCTCGTACTGCATCGAGGCGAACAGACCTGTCAGCTTATTAAAGTTGTAGGTGAAGTTCTTGCCGCGCAGCGTCAAATGGCGGTCCGTTTCCTGAACAGTGATTGTGCTGTTGGAAGGGGCATCACTCCACATAGCCAAGGTTTTCTGGTTGCGGCTGTCTTCGTTTTCCAGCAGGATTTCATCAAAACCCAGAAGATGACCTTCCGAACGCAAGGACAGGTCTTTATCGCAATGGTAGAAGATTTTCAGGAAACACTTGCCTTTATCGGGAATATGGACGGCCAACGGCAAGGCGTTTTCGCTGTGCGGCGGCAGGGTGAAACCGTCAGGGTAGGGGATGAAGCCGTTGTCGATGACCTCGCCGTCGCAGCTTACTTGATAGGTCAGTGCGGCATACTCGGTCAAATCAACAAAGTCCATGTAGTTGTGCAGCGTGAGCATACCGGATTCCCGGTCATACTTCACAACACGCGCCGGGCGATAGACGTTCTTGAACTCCAACAACCCGGTGTGCGGGCGGCGGTCAGGGTAAACCAGACCGTCCATGCAGAAGTTGCCGTCATGCGGCCACTCGTCATGGTCGCCGCCGTAATAATAGATGTCGCGGCCGTCTGGCATCTTCCCTTTATAAATACCGTGGTCGCACCACTCCCACAGGAAACCGCCGACCAAGCCGTCATGGCTCTGAATGAACTGGAAGTAATCCTCCAAATCGCCGGGACCGTTGCCCATGCAGTGGCTGTACTCGCACATGATATAGGGTTTGTCCGGCTCGTTGTCCAGATATTCCTGAATGCTTTCGAGAGAAGGGTACATATTGCTGAACATATCAATGTTCGAGAAATCGTATTTACGGTTCTTGCTGCGGTACTGGGCGCTCTCGTAGTGGGTCAGGCGGCGGGGGTCAAAACTCTTTGTCCATGCCAGCGCTTCTTCGAACGTGCAGCCGTAGGCGCTCTCGTTGCCCATCGACCAGATGATGACGCAGGGACGGTTCTTGTCACGCTCCACGCAGAGGCGGGTGCGGTCTACGGTGGCCTCGGTGAACTCCGGGTTGTCTGCGATGGGCTTGTTCCAGTTTTCAACGTGGTTGGGCCAGCTTTCGTTGCCCTCGCAATAGTATTCGGATGCACCGTGGCTCTCGTTGTCGGCTTCATCAATGACAAAGAAGCCGTACTGGTCGCAGAGCTGATAGAAGTAAGGCACATCCGGGTAATGGCTGGTGCGGATGGCATTAAAGTTGTGCTTTTTAATCATGAGCAGGTCTTTTTTCGTCTGCTCAAAGCCAACGGCATAGCCGGTAATAGGGTCGGATTCGTGGCGGTTTACACCGTGGAACTTGATGGACTGGCCGTTGACATAAATCTGATTGTTGGCAACGTGAACCTCGCGGATGCCCACACGGTCCGTAATAGTCTCGTTGGGCGTGTCCAACACAAGGGTATATAAGTAGGGCTGTTCTGCGTTCCAGAGTGTCGGGTCAACAACGGTGATTTCTGCATGATAGGGGAATGCCGCATCATCCGGTGCTCCCACGGGCGTTACGCTGCCGACTATTGCGCCGGCTGCATCGTAGAGGGTGATGCGGGTGGCAACAGCGGAATCGTAGTAACGCAGGCGGACAGCAACTCCTGCGGTGCTGCCGTGGATGTCGGTGGTGATGAAATAGTCCTCGATGCACTGCTCCGGGCGGTGCAGCAGGTAGACATCACGGAAAATGCCGTTCATGCGGAACATATCCTGATCTTCCATGTAACTGCCATCGCACCATTTCAGCACGAGGACCGCCAGATGGTTGGTGCCGTCCTGCAAAAACTTCGTTACATCGAACTCGCTTGTGGAATGGGCGACCTGACTGTACCCGACAAACTGACCGTTGAGCCAGACATAGAAGCAGGAGGCAACGCCCTCGAAGTTCAAAAATGCGCGCGGGGCAGCGGCATCTTTCTGGTAGGTAAAGTCATAGAGGTAAGCGCCGCAGGGGTTCTCTTTAGGAACATACGGTGGATCAGCGGGGAAGGGATAGCGGATGTTGGTGTACTGGTGGTGGTCGTAGCCGTGGTTCTGCCACACGCTGGGGACCGGGATGCTGTCAAAAGCGGAGGCATCATAGCCGACCTCATAGAAAGCATCCTGCAAGTCATAAATGCTGGCGTAGTACCGAAATTTCCAGCTTCCGTTCAAAAGCTGGAAGCGATCCGAGGTCTCGCGGTGCTCGACTAAAGTATCGCTGCGCTGGGATGCCGGAATGTAATAGGCACGATTCGGCATGGTACCCACATGCAGTGTGTGCGGGTCCTCGTAATAGTGCGGAATAATCATCCATTCTCCTCCTGTGATTTATACAGTTCTGCTTGCGTTTCGTCTGAAATTATTATACAATTTCTATATACAATAAAACATAAACGGTATTGCACTAAATATGCACAAAATCAATGGCTTTTTGTAAAGTGAAGGTAAAATAGACGAAGCACCTCGCAATATTCACAAAAACAGGAGGAGATTTTTGTGTACATTAACTCTGGCTATCTGAACAATTCCCGTACAGATTTCAAAGACAACTCCACGCCGTTGGTGGTGGGCAGCTGTGGCACCTACCGGCTGAAAACGCGCCCCAAACTACCGACTTACTGGCAGAAAGGGCGCAGGGATTACCAGATTTTATATGTGGCAAACGGCAAGACGCATTTCTGGTTTGACGGCAGGGAAGAAATCGTCAGCGCGGGCCATATGGTGCTTTACAAGCCGGAAGAAATCCAAAAATATGTATATTATCTGGAAGATAACCCGGAAGTTTTCTGGATTCACTTCACAGGCAGCGATGTAAAGAACATACTGGCGTATCACGGCATCTCGCTCGATGAGCATGTGTTCTACTGCGGTGTGCTGCCGGATTACAAGGCGTTGTTCCGCAAAATTATTCAGGAGTTGCAGCTGTGCCGCTATGGGTACGAGGACTATATTGCATCGCTGTTCAATGATATTCTGCTGTTGGTGGACTGTCAACAGCATGAACAGAAAAAAACCACCGGCAACGTCCAAGAGGAAATTGAACGCGCGGCGGCTTACTTCAACGAGAACTATAACACAAAGATCAGCATAGACGATTATGCGGAATCACTGCACATCAGCACCAACTGGTTTATACACAATTTCAAACAGTATGCCGGTATGTCCCCGGCCCAGTACATCCTCTCTCTGCGTATGGTCAACGCGCAAAGCCTGTTGGAGCGGACAACCTACAACATCAAGGAAATTTCCGAAATTGTAGGGTATGAGAACCCACTGTATTTCAGCAGGGTGTTTAAGAAGGAGATAGGAAAGTCCCCGGCGCAGTATAGGAAAGAGCGGGCAACGGAGGAAACTGTGTGAGAAGTATAGACTAAAAAGCACTTGTAGTTTCTGAAATGATATGGGAGGAATAATTCCTGTGAAAACAATAGAAGAAATTGAAAATTATATAGAAGAACAGGACCAGAATGGTGCGCTGCTCGTTACGGGAAAATGGGGTAGCGGGAAGACATATCTAATACGTCAAATTGAGAAGAAGTTGAATCAAGAACCTAAATATTTGATGGCGGTTGTGTCGCTATTCGGAATCGAGGACACAAACACATTATCAAAAAAGGTAAAGGAAGCTGTGGCATATGCCCAGACATTCAATAAAGCAGAAAAATCGGGGAAAGGACATATTGCAAAAGGTGTCAATATCGCAAAACAGCTTTCAGAAAAGGCAGCGGCTTTTGGTGAACTGTTTGACTTTGGAAAAATCAAAAAGATAGCAAAAAGTGCGAATATGTTGCTGTCCATTGATATCCATGATTTTTTACCGATTGAGAAAGAAGTCTATTGTATAGTTGCAGGGGAAGAGCAGCCTGTTAAAAAGAAATTGGTTTTAGTATTTGACGATTTTGAGCGATGTAAAATCGGTGTAATTGATTTATTGGGAATTATAAATACCTATGTAGAAGACAAAAGAATTAAGACAATAGTAATTGCATCGGAAGATAATATAGAAGATGAGGAAAATTACAAAACTTTTAAGGAAAAAGTTGTAGAGCGAACAGTCAAGTTGGACGTGGAGTATCGAAGAATCCAACAGGAAATGATTGAAGACTACAAGACAGAAACAAGTGAATACAAGGAATTCTTGAAAAAAGAAAGCCCAAAGCTATTCCAAGTATTTGAAGAAAGCGGGAGTCGCAATCTCAGAACATTCAAATCATGTTTGATAGATTTTGAACGTGTGTATGGGTTATGGCACAGCCTAAAACTTCCTACTGATGGTATGGGAGAGGCACTATATGTGTTTGTCGCGTACCTTTTCGAAGTGAAGGGTGGAAACTACAAAAAAATGGATGAATATGATGAATACCATTTTAATTTTTTGGAAGAAAAAGCAGAGGATAAAAAACGGAATCCCCCTCGATGGCAAACAACACAAGATGGTGAAAATAGTAAGTATAAAAGATATAATGCACAATATCGAATTCAACCGCTTATTCGTTGGATGATTGAAGGCGAGTGGAATGAACAGCGCATAAAAGCCGCTTTGAATCAACGCTTTTCAGTAAAAGAAACTGCACCGGAGCGGGAAGTTCTCGATAAGGCTTTCTGGGAGTTGAGCCAAGAGATTATTGACCGGGGGCTGCCACAAGTATTACAGCAGGCATATGATGGAAAGCTAACAACGGATGATTATGTGGCTCTTTTAGGAAGGCTTGATGATTTCCGGAAAATAGGTGTTCCTATACAGTGTGACGTTGATGATGCAAGATTGCTTCAGGGATTCCATAATAGAAAAGCTAAAATTATAAAGGGAGATATTTGTGAAGAACGTGGACACCGAAGACTTATGAGAGACGAAGGCGAAACTAAATTGACGCCACAAGAACAATCGCTCAATGAGGAAATAGAGAAGTTGCAAGATCAGTGGCCATACTTAATGAACGAGATTTTCTTTATAGATTACTTAAAGAACCCAACATACGAAAGAGGTCTCGCAGCGAAATCTAAAATACTTGTATGCTTTAATGACGAGCTACTTGCCGCATTTCTCTCTGCGTACAAAAAAGCAAATATATCGGAACAGCAAGAAATGCTAACTATATTAAAAGAAATATCTTTTAGGGGTGGCGCAGTAGAACGTGACGAGACGGATACAGAAGTCACAAGGAAAAACCTTGAAAAGTTGGAAAATGCTCTGAATTCAGAGGTTGAGCACACGTCCGATGCCGTAAAAAAGTTCTATGCAAACAGACATTTGGAGACTGTAAAGCAAATCAGACAAAAGTTCTTGAACACAAGGGAAATGTAACAACAAGAACAAAAGATAAAACGAAGTTAGTGTCATATATCGAGTGCGATACAAACAAATCCCCAAGGCAACACCTTGGGGATTGTTGTTATTTAGTGCCTATTTACCGATTCAGAAAGATCCTCGCTGCACTAGGGTCTGGAATCTCCCAGTTGACGTACAGATCATTCAACGGGCAGGCGTGGGGGTCGCGGATATGCTCGTCGATCCAGCCTTTATAAAGTTCACAGAAGTTGGCTTTTGTGAGGACGGCACGGCACTCGGACTTGTCCACGGTGGTGCTGAACAGGTACTCCACATCATGCACCGGCACGATTACCGGCGCACCGGTCGTATCAAAGACGCAGAGAAGATTCTTGCAGCTGCGGCTCACGGCGCGCTGGCAGTCGCCGCACTCAATGTAGATGGTGTTGCGCCAATCGCGGCCTGTGGTGCGCAGGAACTTACAGAGGTGCGAATTGGTAGAAGTAAAACAGGAAACGGACAAAATATCACTCCATTCTTAAATTGTGCGCAGTGTAACAACTTGGCACAGTTTTTATAAAATGCTGCCGGTCTGCGGGAAAGTTTTCATAAGCGGCACGGGCGTATCGGTGCGCTCATCGTACATGGCAAGGTACCCCTCGGAAGATTTCTGCCAGCCGCCGTCCTGCCAGATGAATACAACAAGGGCATCGTTCATCTGCATGACTTTGAACGTGATACTCTCGGCAACCAGATAGCCGTCCGGGGCCAGTTCTTCCACCATCGTGTAGACGTGTTCGCTGGTGTCATCGGACAAAAGCAGCAGATTTTTGTGCGGGTCTTTGGCGGCGGAGCGCTCCGGCAGTACGCGAATGGCATGGTCGCCATCCGTGGTTGTCCAGCGATCAATGGTCGTGCCATAGGCATCGCGAATCGTCAGGCGGGCATCTGCCAGCTTTGCGTTGGTGACAATATCGCGTTTCGTGAGAATCAGCGAATGTGCCGGGGCATCGTACATTGTGACTTTCTGAATCTCTCCGGTCTCCCGCACGGTGAAGTGTACTTCCTCGCTGAGCAGATACCCGGCCGGGGCGGCAGTTTCGGTCAGCGTATACTCACCGGGCTTCAGGCGCTCGATACGGTGGGGCTGGCCGTTGGTCTCCCACTCGGCAATGGAGTTGCCGCTGGCATCGGTGATTTTCAGCTTTGCACCGGGCAGTTCGAGGCCGTCCGTCATGTCAGCCTTGGAAATTTCGACCTTAGTAAAGTCGTCTTTCATATCCACGCGCTGAATATCCCCGGTGGGGCCAACCTCAAAGGTAACGCTCTCGGCGCGGACATAGCCCTGCTCGGTGGGAGCCATCGTCTCGGTCAGGGTGTACGTACCCATCGGGATGCGCTCCATATAGTGAGGTGCGCCGTCCGTGACCCATTCAGCAACGATTTTGCCGTCTGCGTCCGTGATTTTCAGCTTTGCACCGCTGATCTCCTTGCCAGTGGCAATGTCGGTCTTAGAAATCTGCACTTTCGTGTAGTCGTCCTGCATGAAAACGTGCTGAACCTCGCCGTCATCCTCGACCGTGAACTGAACGGCATTGGCAGGCACATACCCGGAATTATCGGGTACGAGCGTTTCCTCCAGCGTATAGGTTTCGCCCGCAACCAGCACAGCCTCTATGTAGTGCGGTGTGTTTTCGGATACCCATTCGTCTACAACATTGCCGTTCTTGTCCAGAACGCGCAGCGTGGCACCGGGGATTTCTTCGTGAGTCGTAATGTCGGCTTTGCTGATTTTTACGCGGGTCGGGGCATCCAGCATTGTAACGGTCTGGCTGAACCCATCGGAATCCTTCAGCAGAATCCAACTTGCAGAGTAGGTGATTTCGGCATCGGTAGGTTTGTCGGCAACCTGCTTATCGGCAAAGAATGCAGGAGCCGCCGCGCCGGTCAAGTAGACCTTATCAAACGTCAAATCGGAGAAATCGCTCTCCCGCAGGCACTTGGCAATGGCGCGGTCATTGGCGGCATCGGTGAAATTCACCACCAGCATGCCGTTCACGCAGTACCAGTTGGCAATGACAACGCCGTCTGCATCGGGATTCTTGCCCAGCAACTTATCCCAGAAAGCACGCAGCTTGGCGGGAATCGTAGCCACGGAATCATCGGAGAATGCAGTGGGGGAGATAATACTGCCGGACTGGTACTCGGCATCTTCGGATTCATGCAGTACCCAGACCGCCGTTTCCTGCAAGTAGCTGTTATCGCCCGTGGCCTGCTCCAAGCGGAACTGAATCGAGCGGGCGGTGGTATAGCCGTCTGCCGGGCGGGTCTCGGACAGCGTATAGATTTTGGTGGTATCGCGGTTCCCGGCAAAGTCGTGGGAAAGATGCAGTCCACGAATCACACGAGCCGTGTCGCTGCTTTCCCAGCTATCCACCACATTGCCGTTCCAATCGGTCACGGTCAAGGTGGCACCGGGCAGGGCAAAGGTGGTATCAGAATCAGAGGCGAAAGCACGCTTGTCGATCTCCACGGTGGTCTGCTTGTCGGAGTGCAGGCAGTCAACGATCTGCCATGCAATAAACTGGTTTTCGTAGGTGAACTCCACCGGAATTACGCTCTGCTCAATCAGGTAGCCGTCCGGCACACTGATCTCGCGCAGGTAGTAGCGGCCACTGTTTGTCGTCCAGTCGTGGGCATCGCTGCTGCCGTAATGTTCGCCGCGCAGGGGAACATCCACGTCAAAATAGGCAAGGCCGTTTTCATCGGTGGTGGCTGTGCCTAGCAGCGTATCGGCGGCGGCCAGAAGCTCACCTGAGATGCTGTAAATGTCGTCTGCGGTGTACAGCTCATAGACGGCGCCCGCGACCATCTTGGCATCAGCCGGGATGTCGGCGCGGTTGCTGCCGCCGTTCAAAAGGGAAGCGCGGGTCTTACAGCCGTCCGAATAGGGCGCTTCATCGGTCAAATCGCAGGTGCCGCGGTCCAGCTTATACAGCCCAACACCGACTTTGCCCTCCTCGACAACCGGCAGCACGCGGGCATTCTCAAAGACAAGAACCTGCTTTTCAATCTGCTCGGCGCTAGCGTTGCCTACATTTATAATAGAATAGTCATACACGACATCGCCGTCCTGCGTGTGGTCGATGATTGTCTTAGCAAGCACTAAATCGTTGTATTGGTCATCCCAGTCCAGCACCACAGTGTAGGTGTGGTCGGTGTGGACAAAGCCGTAGGGCGCTTGCACCTCGGAAATCGCATAGGTACCCAGCGGCAGAGTAATGGTGACTTCACCCTTAGTGCCATCGTGGGTCACTTTCAGGAAATCATAGGTGGCAGGTGTCCGTGTGGGGCTGAACCGAACTTCGTCCACCTGTCCATCTTCGGCGGTGGTAACAGTAGCGACAAGGTCGCCGTCTGCATACCAGAGCGTGCCTTGATTATCTGGTGTGGGAATGTCGCCCTCCGCATGGATTTCATAGGTGGCATTGGCAAGGTTATCCGACTCGTACACGAACTGCCCGTTCTCATACCCCGTCAGCACGTTGCCAATTTTGAGGATCTTGATTTGCCCCAATGTCTCGTGGTTATAGTAGTTTTCGGTGATGACGTAGTCGTCCATGCCGTCGGCGCTGCCGCCGCTGACCTGATACACACGGTCCGAGGTCAGCTCAAACACGACATTGTACTGGCGGTCGTTGAAATACCCGCGTGGACCTTCGATCTCGACGATGCGGTACCTGCCCAGCGGCAGTTTTTCCGGGGTCTTCATTTCGCCGTTGGAATCGGTATAGAAAGTGCTGGTCTTTGCCCAGGCATTGCCGGATTTCGGGTCGTTCATCTCCACAAGGGTTTCACGGCCGTCCTCGGCAATGTAGTAAATGTTGAACGCAGTGTCGGCAATTTTGACAGGCTTGCCCGTCTCAATGTCGATTTTGACAAGCTGCAAGTAGCCCTCCAACTCTTCATCCAGAATGTTGTAGGTTATGTAGCTGCCGCTGGGCGTTGTGATGCTGCCGGCAGGCACAGTAAAGCTGCTCTGCGGGCTGGATGCATTGACATTGATAAGGAACGGTTCAGCCTGAAAAACATCCTTCGGTACGGTGGTTTCCACGACGATGTACTGGCCGTAAGGAAGCCCCTGCACACGCAGGATGCCTTCCTCGTTCGTGAAGATCTCGGATAAGCGATATTCTTGCGCATTGTTGGTCGGCACCCAGCCAAGACCCTGCCCGTTGGCAAAATCGCCGTCTGCGGTCAAGGTTGCGTTATAGCGGGTGACGACGGCGGTGTCACTCTCGTACATCGTTGCAACAGCCTGTTCTTCGTCAGAAAAATCAAATTTCAGCGTGTCCTGATCGTAGCTGGATTTACGGTAGACATCCAGAATGCTGGCGGTATCGTAACTGCCATCGGCGTTTTGGGCAAACTGGTCTGCCTTGCTCAGCAGCGATACACGGTACACTTTGAACCCGGCACCGCCCAGCTTAATGGCAGGGGAGGGCTGACCGGTGGTGGACACCAGCTTTTGCAGACTGAACCCGGATTTCAGTACTTCGTCCTGCGTCTGATCTTCAGCGCGGACAACGTAAGTGGATTCATCTGCATAAGTAAGGGATTGATAGTGGTTGACTTCATCACAGAGATAGCCTTTCGCAAAGGACAGGTAGTAGCCGTCATAGGTCTTGCTGCCGTCTAAGGCGCGACTCTCGGCAACAGCAGAATATTGGTTGCGGTAGACATAGTCGATGTATTCTGTGCCATTGCTGGCGAGGGCGGCATAGCTGCCGGTAGGCTCCAGCTTTTTGTTGAGCAGGGGATACTTGCCGGAAAGATAATACTGCCCGTTGGAATCCACGGGGATCACGATGCCGGTGGCGCGCTCCACAAGGTAGTAACGACCTAAGTAGAGATTAGAAAACGCCAGCTTGCCGTCCTTGATGGCGGCGGAGGCTACAAGGTAATCCTTTTTCAGCACCGGGAGATAGTCGGACTTCCATGCGCCGTTGGTAAGCACGGTGGTATGCCAGATGGGGTTGCCGCTGGAATCGGTGATCTTGGAGTAATCGACAATGCCGGAAACGCCGTTCGGATGAAGAATGTCCTCGGCGGCATACAGGTCGTACACGGCACCTTCAAGCGTGCTGTCACCGTTGCTGCCCGCAGCCAGATACCGGGCGGCATCAAAGTCTGCTTTGGAGAGAGTGATGCTGCCGAGAGTGCGGTCGTTCTGCATGGTGTCGACATCGGCGTGCATGGTGTAGGAATCCTCGTTGCTGGCAATACCTGTAGGATCGGTGGTATAGGTCTTATCCGCATTGCGACTGCCAAATGTAATTGTGACGATGCCCTCGCCGGTGTCGATGAGCGTACCACCGCTGTTGGCCGTGGTAATGTCGGCGTTATAGTCCGCGTTGCCCAGCCAAATCGTCTGACCGTCTAATGCTTTCGTGATTTCAAAGGCATACGCCCGCTTACCCAGCACAGAGCCTGCCGTGCCGGGTTTGGTTACATCCGTCCAATCGCCGTAGTACCCGCTGGGTGCGCGGCTCTCCACGATGACGAACTTGCCCTCGTTGCGCTGGGTGTAGAACAAATCATCCGAACCGCCCGCATAGTCACTGTGGTTGATGACTTTGTAAGTTCCATCTGCTTGGCGCTCAACCTTGTACTGGTTGTACCCACCATTGGGGATGTAGCACTGCCGGACGGTATCCCACTCGAAAATCTTAAACTCGGCATCGCCCTTGATGCGCTGCTTGGTTTCGCTGTCGATTTTGTCAATACTGACTTTGACCGACCACTCATCGTTTTTCATCTGGTAATAGTTCGAGCTGTTGGCAGGAACAGTAATCGTCTGGTGGCTGCTCAGAGCACCAGACGTGGTATCGAAGCCGTGCGGAATGGTGATTTCATCGTAGCTAAACGTAATATTTGCAAGCTGTGCCCGCGCCGAGGCGATGGCAGCATCTACCATACCTTGTGCTTCGTTTTTCAGTTGGTTGATGGCTGCATTTTTGGCAGCCTCGGCAGCGGCATCCGCTTCAGCCTGGCTGGTGAACGGTCCTTCCTGCCCGCTGAGTGTGCTTGTGCTGGTCTTGGACACCTCATAATGTACTGTCCATGTGGCAGAACCATCGCCGCCATTCAAATGGTAGTTGTCGTCCTGCGTGTGACCGCTGGTGGTAATGGTCTGCGCTCCGGCAGGAGTCATCTTCCAACTACCGCCGTCCACACTGCCGCTGGTCTGGCTTGGAGTGACGGTAATGACTGCACCATCCACTTTCTCCAGCGTATTCAGCTGATACTTATCGGTGTTGACGGTGAACGTCAGATCAAAGCTGCCTCTGGCGCTCTGTGCAGGAGCGGTCCATGAAGCAGAATAATACTGCGGCTCAGGAGCACTCGGCACGTCCGGAATTTCGGTGCCGCCAGCAATTTCCTCACCAACCAGCGCCACAATCTGCCATGCGTAGCCTGCGGGCGGATTATAAATGTAAGTGTAATAACCGTTCTCACCAGACTGCACCGCCGTGCCGTCTGCCAATTCTTCGGCGGCGGCAACATAGGCCTGCGCAGCATAACTATCAGGATAGTTGGTAATGATCCACTGCTGGGTTTCATCGTAGATCTCACTGATGAGGTCGGGCTGCTCTGTATCCGCGCTCATAACAACGGGCTTGCTGTCCAGCATATCGAGACTCAACTGACCGAGGCCGCCCCAAATGTTGATTTGGTTCGCGTAATGGTTGCCGGGGGTGTACTGGCCGGGCTCAAGGCGAGACACATGGTCAAAAGTGTAGGTCGGGCAGCCATTGGGCTGACCGTTCAGACCATGACTGCAACAGTAGGCTTCTTGTCCGTTGAACCAAATAAGCCAAGTACCGCCCTCTTTGGCGATGCTGGTAATCTTGCCGGTGGCATACGGCGGGGTCGGCCCTGCCGCAAGAGTTGCAATGCCGTTGTCTGCGTAAAGCTGCGTCGGGGCAGAATCTTCCGACAACTGCACATGGATGGATTTCTGCAACTGTTCGCCATCTGGGGCTGTGTAGACAAACTGCGCGGTGAAATCGGCAGAGGCTTTCACATAGAATCCTGTGGCTGCTGCAGACTGCTCTGCGTAGGTCTGGTGCAGGATTTGAGCCAGCTCGGCCTTGTTGGCGGAGATGAGGTCATAGTCGGTGGACGCATAGCTGAGAAGTTCTACGCCATCCGGCAGGATGATTTCGGATGCCGCACCGTCTGCGGGATATTCCGTCTGCACCAGCAGAGGAACGACTGCATAGTTGGCATCGGGCGTTTTGCCGACAGTGATGTTGCTTTCGTCTGCGTTCAGCGCATCTGCATCCATGTGGGCATCCTCACCGTCGTACAAGTCGGACCCCCACGAGGAAATGCTGATTTTTGTCTCGCCGGTTGCCACAGGCAGACCCATGCTGCCGAGGTAGCTGCCGGTAGGTGCATCCGGCAAATCGTTGTACAGATTTTCGGTAATCTGAGAAAGGTCTGGGGTTACGCTGTCCGTAATTTCGGGAACAAATGTATCTGCTATCTCTGGCGTGGAAATCTCCTCGGCCGAGGCAGCAGGAATCATCGTACAGCACATGGCACCCGCCATGAGCGCCGCAGATAAGCGGTGTTTGAGTTTATATTGCATTGCATATCTCCTTGTGTGGTTTTATACGTCAAAAGAGTGCGTGCGATTTAGGATTTTACATCTGCACCACCTCCATCAATCAGCTTGGCAACGACCAACAGGCGGCTGTTAGGGTCTGCCGTGCAGGTGGAAAGCGTCAGAATATGGTCATCAGTCGTCACGTCCACACCGTAGTCGAACGCACAGCCGGCAACAGCCTTACCCAGAATCTGCTGGAAGGCCGCATCGTCCGGGTCAGCCTGAATACAATCGGTATCATCGTTTGCATCGCAGACCCACACACTGAAAATCTGGTACGCCAACTTTTCATCTGCCAGCGAAACATAAATGTACGGGTTTTCCTGCCCGAACTCGAACACGCGGTATTTGTGCAGATCCTCAAACCCGCCGGTATAATCTTCGTCGGTAAACGTATGCCCGTAAAAAATCAGATTGCGAGAAACTTTTACGCTGCTGTCCATGCGGCAGGCATAGTCGGCGTAGATGCAGCCGTGGTAATCCTCGGACCCATTCTCGTCACGGCGCAGATAATAGTCATTGTCGCCGTACTGCTGCACAGGCGCGTCAATGTTTGTGCCGGGAATCGTGATCCACGCCACGGTGTCCGGGTTTTCTTTCTGCGCGGCGGCAAGTCGTTCATCGGGTGGCTCAACATGTTCGGCCTGTTCCCACGCGGGCATCACTGAATTTTCATTACCGGAACGCCCGAAAAGCAAGAACCCAGCCAACAGCAGCCCGACCAAAACAAAAATAATGACGAGTCGCAGCAAATCGGGATTGGCGGTATCGCAGAAGCGTTTGAATTTTTCTCTCACTGCGGCACCTCCGCAACATCATCTTCCTGCCACGGCAGGCGGGGCAGGGGCGCGTAGTGGCGGCCGTTCGGCTCGACCCAGCTGCCCTGACCGCCGGCAAAGATGTGGATGTTGAACGAGTTCAGCACGGTCAAAAAGCTCTCCATGTCGGCGGCATCACAGCAGAGAGAATCCCGGTTGCCAATCAGTAGCACATCAAATCGGTGTTGCTCGGCATCCTGTAAAATCTCCTTGACGGCGGGGCGCATGAGCAGCGGCACAGGCTCGTTTGTCTCGGAAATGCGCTCTTTCTGTACGCCCCACTGTAATTTGCGGGCGGCACGCTGGCAGGCAAGGCGTTGTCTGCCCATGCTGGCAAGGTTCTTCGGGTCGGACTGGTAAAGACATTGTGCAATCATGGCGTTTTCCTCCTTAGTATTTCGGCTTATGATAGACTTCTTTATGCAGCGCCACCGCGTGGCGGCGCTCATGCCATAGGAACAGGTAGTGCAGAATCATCCCGCTGCCAACCAGCGGCAGCAGGACTTTTGCCCAATCAGAGATTCTCTTCATCGTCATCCTCATTTCTGCCGCCAAGGACAATATCCCCGGACGGCACATAGACTTTCGGCGCAGGCGCAGACTTTGCGGGTTCAGTCGCATGGACAGGCTCTTTGTGCAGCAGATGGGTGATAATCAGCAGCACCGCGATGAAAAGCAGCGCGCAGGCAATCCCCATAATCAACAGGGCCGGTGTAATCCCGCTTTCTGCCGCAGCAACAACGGCAGGCACAGAAACCGGCGCATACAGCAGCGTGTAATGCACAGTTCCAGCCTCAGTGCGGGTGACAGTTCCGGCGTAGTGCGCCGTTGCCATGTAGGTGCTGTCCGCCTGCAAGGTTTCACCAATCGTAATGTCCTGCAAGGTCAGCGAGCCGGAAAAGCCGTACTCATCGTCGTAGGCCACAGATTCTTTCACGTCATTGCGAGCGGTTTCGGCATCGGCGCTGCGCACGGACAATTCAAAATCCTGCGTGACCTCTTTTTCCTCGGTCACACCACCCTCTACCGACTCGGTGACACCCCATAAGGTGTAATCGGCACCGCCCCACTGCATACCGCTTTCGGTCAGGTCAGTAACGGCCGTGCCATACGGTACGCTGTACTGTTTGACGACAAGCAGTTGGCCGCCGTCCTCCTGCCATGAGATACTGTCTGGATAAAACTGCGGCGCGGTCTCTTCCGGCGACAATTCCACCAGTTCCGGGGCAGGGGTGGGTGTGGGCTCCTCGGCAAAAGCTGCGGTGGCGGTACCCAGTGCCAGCAGGCAGCACAGGGCGGCGATAACAGGTTTTTTCATTAGGATTCCTCCATTTCGGTTTGATTTTGCATTTTGCGTTCTACAATGCGGCGCAGCTCGTCCCGGTCTGTGGTAATCAGGTCCTTTTCTTCCTCGCTGCATCGCATATCAACGGTGACATTGTTGGAGTTTGTGACGATTAGCGCACTGCCGCGCTCGAAGCGGGTAATGTTGTCGATTTCGGCATCTGTCAGCTTCAAGACGCTCTGTACGCGCTGCGCTTCCTCTTCCTCCAGATTCAGAATGATTTTGATTTTGCAGTTGTTCAGGATGCCGCGGCCGTATTTTCCATCTTCCAAGGAAAAGAAGTCGTTCAAATCCTGCGTGGCAACCAGCACACCGCCGCCATAGCCGCGAATCGTCTTGACGGCCTCGAATACATAGTTGGCCGCCAAAGCGTTGGACGATGCGCCGATGATTTGCCAAACCTCATCTATAAAAATCTGCTTGCGGCGGGTCAGGTCCTCTTTGGCCTTATCCCACATATAATCCAGCCCGATGTACATACCCACGGTCAGCAGATCGCCGGACAACTCACTGATGTCGATGACAACATAGCTGTTGTCAAGGTTCACGTTCGTCTGGCGGTTGAAGCTTGATGCCGAGCCGTGTACAAGACGGTTCAGAATATTGGCGATGCGCCGTGTTTCCGGGGTGGCAGACAAGACCGCGTGCAAATCGCCCAGTATTGGCATTTCACGGTACTGACCGGGGCGCGCCGGGTCGTCCAGACTGGCATTGTCGTAGGTGATGCCCTTATTGCGGTAGGTTGTGACGATGGCTTCATCCAATAGCTGGCGCTCCTCGTTGCTCAAATCGGGAATCAACAGCGAAAAGAAAATGTGCAACTTCTGGATTTTGGCGGCCAGTTCCGACTGCTCCGGCATGGGGCCATCCAGAAGTTCGCTGCTGGTGTGGTCGATTTTGCGAATCTCCATGACGTTGATGCAGTCCGGGCTGCCCGGCACGATGCGGATGATGGTACCGTTCAACGCCTTGGCCTGACGATAAAATTCATGCCCTTTCAGTGGTGCAATGATGTAGACAGGTGTTCCGGCCAGCCGCATACGGCGGGCAATAAGCTGCATGGTGAACGTCTTGCCCGCGCCGGAGGTACCGAGGATCGCCATGTTGGCATTTTTGTAAATGCGTGTATTGAAGTTGTCAAGGCTGACAAGGGAGTTGTTGTACTTGTTCACGCCCAGCAGCACGCCGTTTGTATCGCATAGTTCAAAGCTGACAAATTGATAAAAGCTGGCCGCGGTGGACGTGAGAATGTTGCGGCGGTACTTTTTGAACAGCGCCGCGTCCGGGGCGCACAGCGGCAGGGAAGAGAGGAAGGCCGCCTCCTGCCGGAAACTGCACAGCTGCAAATTCATATCCTGTGAGACCATGAGCTTGCGTATCTCCCCGATGCGCCATTCCAAATCCTTGACGCTGGCCGCGGTGACCGTTACGAGGATGGCGGCGTAGTAGAAATCCTCGTTGTTGGCAAGGCCGTCTTTCAGGTAGTAGCCGGAACGAATGGCGTTGGAGAGGTCATCGAAATCCGAGTTTGTGTCGCTGGTGTCCTTGATTTTGCTGCGGTTGATGCGGATCTGCTGCCCGATTTTCTGCATCATGCGTTCTTTGGGTTGTCGTTCCAGAAACAAATCCACATCAATACCCTCACCGGCGTTCACCAGCAGGGCCATCCACCCGGCTGTGACCTGTGCGCGGTAGCCGTCTGCAGGAATCATCAAGTAGGCGTGGTAGGTGCCGTCCATATAGAGATAGCGCCCATGCTTCAAATCCAGCGAGGGTGGAATCATAAAGGCGGCAGGCGGTATCTTGTCCAGTGCGGTGGCATCGTTCTGGGCCAGATAGCTGGCAAGCACGTCTTGGATGCGCTCCTGCAACGGTGCCTGTACCGCTGTCCGCCTATTTAATAAGGTATAGAAAATATCGGTGAGGAACTCGTCCTCGTTCCCATGCTCTACGATGGCATTGCCGCACTGCGCCAGATAGGTGCGGAAGTTGCGGGCGGTAGTTTCGAGTGTTGAGACGATTTCGGCATAGGAGATGTTCCGCTCGTTCGTGGGGGCTTCGTATTGGAAAATGACGAAGAAGCGGCGGCTGACGGCATCGCGGGAGCCGAGGCGCTTGACAAAGCGGATATAGCTCATGTGGCGCTTGCGCACTGCCGCGTCCGGTTCGTTGGCGGCATCCCGCCGCAGCTTGTCCAGATAGGCGTTGACATCCGCCTTGCGGGAGAACGACTTGAATTGCAGCCGTACCGGGCTGACTTTCAAAAGGCTGGCGAACGAGTAGATGACGCTGCGCTGTTCGCGCGGGGAGCGCAGCAGGAAGTTGATAGGCTCGATTTCCAGAATCTTGATGTAGCGGCCCTCTGTGGTGTGCAGGATGCCGTTCTCGATTTTCTCAATGGGCAGCAAATCGTAAAGAGTCTGCCGCTTTACCAGCTTTCCGTGGCGGTCCGCCTTGCGCTGCAAAACCTGCGCGTTAAGAGGCAGGGAGTCCGAGTTGTCATAGTAGACAACATGATACCGCTTGCTGATGAACCGCAGATGCCGGTGGCGGTTGGCTTCAAGATTGCCCTGCGGTGTGGGGGTGACGATGCGGCGATGCTTCATAAAGCGGAACCAGTGCGCCACAAACTGCGTCAGGCTGTCGCCGCCGATACCGACCACACCAAAAACACCCAACGGCACCGACACCGCAATGACGATCATCAGGCGGATGTTGAACGCCAGCGGCAGATAAAACAGCGGCACCGCACTGCCCACGGCAAGCACAGCCGCCTCCACTGCATTGCGCAGCTTGACCGTACCGCCGAGAATCGTACCGGTGTCCACAAAATTCTGCGGGATCAGGTAAACATCCCGCTCTTCGCGTGAAATTTCGACCACCTCCAAACAAAAAGAGCGCCCTCAAAAAAAGGCGCTCTTGCATTTCTGTTCAATTTTGACGATACTATTATAGCAGAGTCATATTGCAGCAAAAAAGACCTTTGCTGTGCGGATGTTGTGCTGATTTACTGCATTTCGGTAGATAAATTTTCAAATGCACATTTGTGGCGACAGCGTGGCTACATGGATTGACAACCGAATGCTATGAACGTATAATGGAGATAAGAAAAAACTACGGCACGAAGGGAGTTTATTTTATGGAAAACATTATTTCGGCGGCCAAAACGGATGTGTTCCGCGTCCGCATCAACCCGGAAATCAAGCAGGAACTGGAATCTGTGTATGCAAAGAACGGTCTTACCCTGACTGATGCCATCAACGTGTTTTTTCAGCAATCGCTGAACGCGGGCGGTTTTCCCTTTGCCGTAACCGAGGACAACGCAGAAATTATCAAGGCAAAGGCACTCTCCCGGCTGGCAAAGCAGTTGCAGGAAGCGCAGGACGACCCGGTTTCTTACTCCGAGGATGAAGTGTATAAGATGTTCGGAGTTGAGAAATGAGGGTAAGCTATAAGAGAGCTGCCGTCAAGGACATGGAGGCGACCCGTGACTACATCGCCGGGCGGCTGAAGAATCCCAAAGCCGCCAAAAAGCTGATGACCGCGCTGCTGAAAGCTATATCTTTGCTGGTAGATAACCCGTATATGGGTGCAGCACTGGCAGAAAAGTTTGAAATCACCACGGATGTGCGCTACTTTGTGGTGTCAAAGCAGTTGATTTTCTACCATGTGGACGAGGAACACAGCACAATAGAGATACTTCGGGTATTGGACGGCCGGACAGATTATTTGTCAGTACTGTTCGGATAAATAAAAAATAGGAGGGCCGCTCCTGCGTATGGCAGAAGCAGCCCTCTTTGTTTTAGTGCAGATACCCTTTTGGGTTGACGTAGACCCCGTCGATAATGACGCAGATATGCAGATGATTTCCGGTCACATCGCCGGTAGCACCGACTTTGGCAATGGTGTCGTATTTGTTCACCGTATCGCCAACCTGAGCCAAAAGCTGGCTGCAATGGGCATAAAGGGTGCAGTACCCGCCGCCGTGGTTGATGACCAGATAATTTCCATAACTGACGTGATACCCTGATTTAATGACCGTGCCGCCCTCCACTGCCAGAATCGGTGTGCCATAGGGATAGGCAATGTCCAAGCCATTGTGGTTGGTGGTATCCTTGCCGGGAATGCCGACATCCTCGCGTTTGCCGAAGAAAGAAGTAATGTGCTGTTCCCAGTTCGGGTCATTGAATGGATTGCCGAACCCGCCGCTCGGAGCAGGGGAGGTATCATCAATAAGTGCATCGTTGATTTGCCCCAAAATCGTAATACCCTCATGTTCTTCTATTTCGTGGAGATAGACAGTCAGGTTATGCGCATAGGCATCGGCACAGCTTTTCTGCTTGTCGTCAAGCTGCCAGACCGTGTCGGCAAAGTAGTCATCGCCCACATAGGAGAGTGTGAAAACGGTGTAAGTGTGATCCTCTTGAACGGTTATGGTTTGCCCACGCACCTCTTTCTGCACAGGTTCGGTGCGAACTTCCTCGGAAGTAGTGTAGGTATAATATTCTGTCCGGTGCGCTTGTACCTGTGCGGAAAGGTCAGCCAGGCTGATTTTGGTATAGTCGTCCTCTCCTTGGTAAGCGGAGTACATAGAAATGAGTTGAAAGGCATTGTAAGAAACATGACCGCCCACGGAATCATCAATGTCGCTGTAGGTGAGGCTTGCACGCTCGGATTCTATTTCGGCAAGGGTATCCTCGTATGCAACCTGCAAAATATCCGATACGGCATTGCGAAGCTGCATCACGTTGGCAGCAACTTCCAAATCATCATTGACCGCAGTGCTGGGCTGTGTCAGCGTACCGAAAATCGCACCGGGCAGCATGAGCAGAACCAGAACCGGCAGCAGCAAGACTGCAATGGCAACGACCAGTATTTCCTTGCAATACTGCACCGCAGCTTCAGTAGCAGCCCCGGCGGGACCGCCCTGCACTCCCGCTTGCGCGATTTTGGCAAGTTTGGGCGCATTGTGAAGTGCCGTTGAGGCGGCCTGCTGAGAATTTTGGGTATCGTTTTCCATCATTTAGTGTCTCCGTGCGGGGGCTTTTGGCATGGCGGCCACTTTACGCTCATCATACTGCATACGCCCGCGTTCGTCCTGAACGGTAGGCGTTTTTTCTACGCGGGTTGTGGCGTAGACCTTATACCACTTTTCGCCGTCGCGGGAAGTCTGTTCTGTGAAGTGGCCCTCCGGCTTCTCATACTGACGGGCATTGTACATGGCAAACTGAATCTGACCGCGTCCGGGGATGATCTCGCGCCCCTGAATCTTGCCGCCGCCGATTTCTACATCTGTGACGCTGTTGCCCATCTGCCCCAGCAGCACACGGTTCATAGCTGCTTGTTGGATAGAGGACGAAGTGGGAATGGTGGTCTGTTCCACAACAGCGGAGCCGCCGGCGCGCATGGCAATTTCACTGTCCCTTGTAGGGGAAACGTCAACCGTGCTATCGCCCTCCAGCGCCAGCGGTGTGGCGGGGATAGGTGCATCCAGCACGGCATCGTTTTCTGCCGTTGCCATTGCGGTGGGGATATTTTCGCCAGTGGCAGGAACGGGCATAGCCTCAGCATCGCTGGTACCGGCAAAATAGCCATTGAGTGCTTCCACGGCGCTGTCGCCTGTGATGCTGCCGCTGGTCTGACCGGTGGCAATAGACCCGATGACCTTGCTGGCGAAGCCGCCGTCTTTACCGAGGCTGTTGTGGTACATGGCACCGCCCAAGGACACACCGATACCGCCGGACTGCCCACTGATGGAGCTTGCCGTACTTTGCTGCACATGGCGGCTCACCATGCCGGAAAGCCCGCCTGCAAAGGTATTGCCGGGTGTGACTTTTGTGGTGGCTGTTGAAGCGGCGGCTTTGGCAGCGCCCAGCCCCATAAAGGCTTTGCCGATTTCAAAACCGCGAAAAGCCAGTAGCGCCTCAGACAACATCGAGCCGGGCGAGCGTGAAACGCCGATGCCCAATGAGTGCAGAATACCGTCCAGCTTGGTGCTGACTTTCAGAAAAGCGATAGCACACAGCAACCACAGGAACAGATTGCCGGAGACGGCATCCTTGCCATGCGCGTCTACGGCCGCAGCAGCTTCATCCTCGGTCAAAGCAAAAGCGGCCGGACAGTACAGAAGCGCAAGGTTGATGGCGGTGAATAGGGTAAACAGAGTTTTTTTCATGTAAAAAATCTCCTATAAGGACAGCGGATTGGCGAGAAACTCACCGACCATATTGACGAACAGTTTTAAGCACCATGCGTTCATAATCAGCAGCAGAAGCTGCCCACTGAACATTCGGCACCAGCTTTTGAAAATGTTGTTTGTGCCGCGCGCCGCGCCCATAGCAAAGGCAAGGGGTGCGGTGAAAACCAGAATTCCCAGTACAACGTATCGCTCGGCGGCTTCCAAAAGCAGCTTTAAGTAGTTCCAAGCCAGAATCACAACGAGAATCAGTGCAATCAAGGCCACAGAACCGTTGGCAATCACGCCAATGATGATGAGTAGCACGGAATTGAAGTCTCCAAACTGCACGCCGGGCAGGCTGCTGTCCAGAATCCAGTTGTAGGGCGTGCCGCCGATTTGCAAGGCAAGGTTGACGATGTCGTCGCAGTACCAAATCAGCAGCAGAAAAATCACAGAACGCACCACCAGATTGATGGGATTCTCGGTATCGATGTCAAACCCGGCACCATAGCAGCGGTAAAGCTGCCACACAAGGTTCAGCAGTACCAGCCCGATGGCCGTCCAAATGAAGATTTCATACATAGCCGAAGCAGCAGGGAAGTACCGCTTGAACGTGTCCATATTGCAGCCCAACGCGCCGAGCACCGAGGTAGATGCCAAATCCAGCAGGTTCATCACCTGCGTTGCCAGCCAATCGACAATACCGTCTAAAATGCCCAAAGGCGTTCACCTCCTCGTTACAATTACGCGTAGTTACGGATTCCAAGTGCCGCCCTGAAAGAACGGCGTGACATAAGCCATGATGAAGCCGAGACCGTTCAGAATCGCCCAGGTGATGGCAATGCGCTTGAGCCATGCGCGAGAGTCGTCCACGGTCTTGCCGTTCTTGGAAAAGTTCATCAGCAGCAGGGCAACGGCGGCGCAGACTACAGCTGTGACGGTGGAGATAGAGATGATTTGCGAGTAGACATCCTGCATGATCTCGCTGGCTTTCGTCCAGACGGTTGTGCTGGCTGCGGCGGTGGGAGAATTATCCTCGCCGGTTGCAAAAGCGGGCATTGCGGTCAGTACACTGCATAGGACAGCGCAAAGGGCTGTCCTTATGCGCTTGTGGTAAAAAGAATACGTGTTTTTCTTGATCATTGAAACCTCCTGTGTGTAAAAATGCTTTATGAGTTGCCAAAAGTAGACCATTACCATAATAACAAATTGGCTGTGCAGGAAAAAAGGCTTTCGCTCTGCGGATGTATTGCGGATGTTGTGCAGGTTCAATCAGGGGTAAGGAGATTGGTGATTTTCTCGCAATTTTGTAGCATAGGACAGTGATGCCAGCAACAAAAGATATTCAAACGTAGAAATGAAAATAGAGCTGTCATGAGACGGCAGCCCTATTTTTATCACAAAACCAGTTCCTGTACAAAATTCCTTGTGCGGTTGATACTTGGAGAGGCAAGACAGTAATATAGATATTCCCATATAACGCAAAGCGCCGTTACCGCAGGTGAAGCGGTAACGGCGGGGAAGTGATTGACTATATTGGCAGCGCAGATAACATTGGGCACCATCATTTCCGGTTTCAACTGATACAAAATGGTATTGGCGCAGACCCGATGGCAGTCTTTTGTGAAATTTCGGCCATAAAGGGAAAACCTATTAAACGAAAACAAATGTTAAAATTTCACCTGGTTTGCTTTCCGGTACTCTGTTGGCGAGGTTCCTTCTGCATTGCGGAAAGTTTGGGAGAAGTAGCTGGAAGAAGAAAAGCCCAGAATAGCTGCGATCTGAGAGAGAGAAAGGTCCGTCTCGGCCAGGAGACGCTTTCCTTCTTTTATGCGGCAGTTGATGATATAATTGATGGGCGAAACACCGTATTCGCGCTTAAAGGCGTGTACCATATAATATTTGGTGATGCTGACCTTTTCTGCCAGCTGGTCCAGCGTGATATTTTCCTTATAATGGTGGTCAATGTAGCGCTTTACCGTTGCACACTGGCGGTTGGCAGGCAGGCGGGAGTGGATCGGCACAGCCGAAACACTGGCGTTGCGCATCAGCTGTACAACGATAATATCCATGTAGGCCTGGCAAAGTATCTGGAAACTCGACTCTCGGTTCTGCATTTCCCGCAGGATCTTGCGCATACAGACCAGCACATCGTTATCCTCTTTAAAGGTATAAATGCAAAAGCTGCCCTCGGCGGCATCGGAAATCGTAAATTCCAGCCCTTCGATGCCAAGCACAATATATTCCAACGGGTGTGATTCAAAGCTGACTTCGGTGTGGATGACGTTGGGATTGACCACGACCAGCTGGTGCGCCTGCACGGGGAACAGCTTGTCATTGATCTGAAACTGCCCCTCGCCATCGACAATATAAAATAGCTCTGCGTAGCTATGGGAATGTGGGATGGAGGGCCAATCGCCGCTGTATTTTGTAGAGGCTATATTGCGCAGCTTCATCTTGTCGCGGGGGAGTGCGTCATCCTCCGGGTTGAAAGCATAGTTGATGTGGCTCATGGCGAGGCCTCCGAACTTTTTGATATATTGTCATAATTCTATTATATGGCACACGTCCGAAAAATGCAACGAATTTTTTGGGCGATTTTATCAATATGTTGCTTTGTTTCGAAATACAAACGTGTAAAGTGCACAATTTTCAGACGCGAAAGTCGGACGTTGTGCCGAAAAAACGGTGAATAACAATATTGCTAAAATGATGAGCAATATAATAATTGATAAATGATGTGAAAAGCACTACACTTAAGTCACCGCGAAAGGGATGAAATCCCGACATAGAAATTACACTTAGGAGGAAAACACAAATGAAGAAGATCGTTGCACTTTTGATGGCTTCTGCTATGGCAGCTTCGCTGGCTGCTTGTGGCGGCAACGCCCAGAGTTCGGAAGCTGCTTCTACTGCTCCCGCAGAGTCTACGGCTGCCGAGTCTACGTCCACCGACGGTAAAAAGTACGAGGGCGTTGAATTGACTATGTGGTCCATGTGGTCTGCCGGTGAGGTTCAGGCAAATGCAATTCAGGCCGCCGCTGACGCTTTCGAGGCTGAAACTGGCGCACACGTCAACATCGAGTGGAAAGGCCGCGATGTCAACACCCTGATTTCTGCCGCGCTGGAATCTGGCGAAAAACTGGACATCTTCGAGGATGATTACAACCGTATCGGCCACGCTTACGCTCCCTACTCCTACGACCTGACCGAGATGGCAGACGCTGTCGGTTATGATGACTTCAGCTACGCTTGCTTTAACGATCAGTCCAAAGAATGGGCTGGCTACCTGAACTCCATCGTAGAGCAGCCCCAGATTGGCGGTATCTTCTACAACAAGGACGCTTTCGATGCCTGTGGCATTACCGACACCCCCAAGACTTGGGATGAGTTCCTGACTGTCTGCCAGACCCTGAAAGACAACGGCTATGAGCCGCTGGCGCTGGACGGTGCTTACGCAAACTTCAACTTCTACAACCATCTGGTCCGCCATCTGGGCGAGGACACCATTGCCGAGTTGGGCAAGAACGGTGGCTGGGCTGACAATGAAGCTGCTGTGGCGGCTGCGCAGGAAATCATTGATTTCGTGAACGCTGGTTATCTTGCCGAAGGCGCACCTGATGCCTACCCCGCCAGCCAGACCAAGGTTGGCCTTGGCACGGCTGCTATGGTTGTTTGCGCAAACTATGTCACTTCTGAGGTTGACGCTGCGGTTGGTGAGCCTGTAAACTGGGGCTTCTTCAACTATCCCGAAGTCGAGGGCAATGTTGATGCTTCTGCTTACGCCGGTGCAAACTCTCTGGCCATCTCCTCTAACTGCGAGAACCCGCAGGCTGCATTTGACTTCATTATGACCATCGTTACCGGCACTTGCGGTCAGGAACTGGTTGACAACGGCGGCCAGATTCCCGCTGACACCCGCCTGAAGGAGTCTGTTCTGGCTGGCTCTGTTGAGACCCTGAAGAACACCACCACTCCGATGAGCTGGTGCGGTGCGTTGAACACGCTGGACGGCTGGTCCTCCATCAAGAGTTCCATGATTGAGCTGTTCGAAGGCAAGTACGCAACCGGCGCTGACTACTGCGCTTACTTGGATACCCTGTGCGGCTAATCCTATAATAAATCACGGTACGCCGTCAAGCGGTGCGGCTGTAATGGATTTATTCAGGATTCCCTCAATCTGAACAGAGGCGGCACCTGAATGGGGGCCGCCTTTGCTTATGACATTTCATTTTTGAGGTATTACCAGTATGAAAAAGAACAAGACAATGATTTTCCTATTCATTCTGCCCACCGTTCTTTGCCTGTTGTTCATGTATGTCTATCCGGTCGTTCGGACAGTTATCATGAGTTTCTTTAAGGTAGAGAGCCTTACGGCATCTACAAGCACATGGAGCTTCTATGGGCTGCAAAACTATTTCAAAATCCTGCGCAATGCCGGTTTTATCAGTTCCATAAAAAACATGGTGATGATTTGGCTGGTAGGCGGCATCATTACCATGTGCCTGTCCATGTTGATGGCCGTGATTTTGACCAGTGGCATCCGCGGCGCAAAATTCTTCAAGGCCGCCATTTATATGCCTAATATCATCAGCGCCGTGGCACTGGCCACCATGTGGATTCAGTATGTGTTCAACTATGATTATGGTCTGCTGAACCAGATCGTCAAAGCATTCGGCGGCGAGAATGTCCGCTGGTTGGGTACGGACCTGATTTTCTGGGCTATGATGATTGCTTTCATTTTTGGCAGTGTTGGTTACTATATGCTGATTTTCATCAGCGGCATCGAAGGTATCCCGCAGGATTTGTACGAAGCTGCCACTATCGACGGCGCGAATATCTTTGACCGCTTCTTCCAGATTACGCTGCCCCTGCTGAAAGGCGTCATCCGTACCTGCGTTACTTTCTGGAGCATCAATGCTACCACATTCTTCCTGTGGACGAAGATGTTCTCCCCCATCAACACGGAAACGGCCACCATTGTGCCCGTTGTGTACCTGTACGATACGGTGTTTGGCGGCAAGGGCGTTGTCGAGCGCGATGCTGGTGCAGGCGCAGCGATTGGCGTTGTGCTGACTTTGATTATCATTGCTGTGTACGTTATCACCAACCTGATCTTGAAAGACTCGGATCTGGAGTATTAAGGTAGGAGAGCAGTTATGGGAAAATATCACGATAGAATCAACTGGAAGAAAGAGCTTCAGCTTCTGCCCGGTTATATCATTATTTGCGCGTGGGTCGCGCTTACGGCTGCCATCCTGTTCTGGATTGTCTGCGCCAGCCTTTCCTCAACAAAGGAAATTCTGACGGGCCGTGTTATGGACTTTTCCAATGGCCTGAAGTGGGATAACTACGTCACAGCTTGGAACACCCAAAATGTATCGCTGTATTTCTTCAACAGCTTGGTTTATGCTATTGTTTCCTGTGTGGGCGTATTGCTTATTTCCGCGCCCGGTGCTTATGTGCTTTCTCGCTGGAAGTTTGTCGGCGGTAAGGCCATCCGTATCGGCTTGGTCATTGCCATGAGTGTTCCCACCATTATGATCATCATGCCTCTCTACTCTTTGGCTGTGCAGTGGGGCATCAAGGGGCGCGTGCTGTTGGTTGTGCTGTACATTATGCTGCGCGTACCGTATACCACGATTTACCTACTGGATTTCTTCTCCTCACTGTCCCGGTCTTATGAGGAGGCGGCCTACATTGACGGATGCAGCCATTCTCGGACGTTCTGGCAGATTATGCTGCCGCTGGTTCAGCCCGCCATTATTACGGTTACGATTTTCAACTTCATGTCTGTGTGGAACGAGTTCTTCATGGCGTTGATTTTCACTACCAGTGATTCTATGACCCCTGTTGGTGTCGGTTTGTTGCAGATTGTCAACGCAATGAAATATTCCGGCCAGTACGGTGCTATGTTTGCCGCAGTTATCATTGTGTTCATGCCTACTTTCCTGCTGTATCTTTTCCTGTCTGAAAAGATTATTGTCGGTGCTACCAGTGGCGGCGTTAAGGGCTGATTTGACTTTCCTCCATTCAAAATATTACGTTTCAAGGAGAATCCTTATATGAATGATGTAAGAAAAATGGGCCGCGTGACGATTCCCACTGATACGGACGCAGTGTCTGAAACCCTCGACCTGTTGAAGCGCTGGGGCGCGGATGCCATCCGCGACTGCGATGGCACTGAGTTCCCGCAGGAGCTAAAGGACACCGGCGCAAAGATTTACGCCACCTATTACACTACCCGTAAGGACAACGCATGGGCAAAGGCCAACCCCGACGAAACCCAGCAGTGCTACATTATGACGCCGTTCTACACCGCTGAAGGCGGTGCGCTGACCATCCCCCTGATGACGGGCATCAGCCGTGAACTGATGAAAGTCAACGACCATGACGATATTGCCCGCTGGTGGGAGGTCATGGACCGCACGACGGGCGAGCCTGTCCCCACCGCCGACTGGCACTATGATGCCGCCCGCGAAAGCGTTGTCATCGACCCCCCCGCCGCCTACCACGAGTACACGGTCAGCTTTTTGGCGTACCTGATCTGGGACCCCGTCCACATGTACAACTCGGTCATCAATGACTGGAAGGATGTCGAACACCAGATCCCGTTCGATGTGCGCCAGCCCAAGACCCACGCCTACACCCTGCGCCGTCTGCGCGAGTATCTGGAAAGCCACCCCTATGTCAACGTTGTGCGCTTTACGACCTTCTTCCACCTGTTTACGCTGGTCTTTGACGAGCTGCGCCGCGAGAAGTACGTGGACTGGTACGGCTATTCGGCTTCTGTCTGCCCCTATATTTTGGAACAGTTTGAGAAGGAAGTCGGCTACAAGTTCCGCCCGGAGTTCATCATCGACCAGGGCTACTACAACAACCAGTACCGTGTGCCGAGCAAGGAATATAAGGATTTCCAGGCATTCCAGCGCCGCGAGGTCGCCGGGCTGATGAAGGAAATGACCGACATCGTCCACGCCTACGGCAAGGAAGCCATGATGTTCCTGGGTGACCACTGGATCGGCTGTGAGCCGTTTATGCCGGAATTTCAGCAGTCCGGCGTGGATGCCATTGTCGGCAGTGTCGGCAACGGCAGCACCCTGCGCCTGATTTCCGACATTCCCGGCGTCAAGTACACCGAGGGTCGCTTCCTGCCCTACTTCTTCCCCGATACCTTCCACGAGGGCGGCGACCCTGTGCGCGAAGCCAAGGAAAACTGGGTCACCGCACGCCGCGCCATCCTGCGCAAGCCCATTGACCGCATCGGCTACGGCGGCTATCTGAAACTGGCCTGCGAGTTCCCGGAGTTCCTCGACTATGTTGAGAGCGTCTGCAACGAGTTCCGCGAACTGTACGAGAACATCAAGGGTACCACGCCCTACTGCGTCAAGACCGTGGCCGTGCTGAACAGCTGGGGGCAGCAGCGCGCGTGGGGCTGCCACATGGTCCACCATGCGCTGTACCAGAAACAGAATTACAGCTATGCCGGCGTTATCGAGGCTCTGTCCGGTGCACCGTTTGATGTGAAGTTCATCAGCTTTGACGACATCAAGACCGACCCGAATGTGCTGGACGGCATTGACGTGTTGATCAACGTGGGCGATGGCGACACCGCCCACACCGGCGGTAAGGTCTGGGAGGACCCGGATGTTTCCTCCGCCGTCAAGGGCTTTGTCCATCGCGGCGGCGGTCTGATCGGTGTCGGCGAACCCGGCGGTCACCAGTATCAGGGGCGCTATTTGCAGCTGTCCGCACCGCTCGGCGTGGAGAAAGAAACCGGCTTCACGCTTAACTACGACAAGTACAACTGGGACGAGCACCGTGACCACTTTATTCTGACCGACTGCCCCGACCATGACGTGGACTTCGGCGAGGGGAAGAAGAGCATCTTTGCGCTGGAAGGCACCGAGATTCTGATTCAGCGCGACAAGGAAGTGCAGATGGCCGCGCACGAGTATGGCAAGGGCCGCGGCGTGTACATCAGCGGCCTGCCCTACAGCTTTGTGAACAACCGCGTGCTGTACCGCGCTATTCTGTGGGCTGCCCACGATGAGGCCGACCTGCACAAGTGGTTCAGCACGAACTACAATGTCGAAGTACATGCCTACGTCAAGAACGGCAAGTATTGCGTGGTAAACAACACCTACGAGCCGCAGGATACCACCGTTTATACCGGCGATGGCAGCAGCTTCGACCTGCACATGGACGCGAACGAGATCAAGTGGTATAATCTGTAAAACAGACAAAGGCGTGCCGTGTTTGTGCGGCACGCCTTTACCTGCAAAAACAATGATAAGGGGTTTATTATGGATAAACGTCCCAATATTATCCTGCTTATGGCAGACCAGATGCGCGGTGACTGCCTGGGTATTGCCGGGCATCCGGATGTGAAAACGCCGTTTTTGGATGCCCTGGCCGCCGAGGGTGTGCGCTATGAAAACGCCTATTCCGCCTGCCCGACCTGCGTTCCCGCCCGCGCCACGCTGTATACCGGCATGTCCCAGGAGCACACGGGCCGCGTTGGCTACGAAGATTTGATCCCGTGGGAGTACCCCCACACGCTGGCCGGGGAACTGAGCAAGGCGGGCTACTATACCCAGTGCGTCGGCAAAATGCACGTCCATCCGCTGCGCAACAACCTGGGCTTTAACGATGTGCGACTGCATGACGGCTATCTCCATGCCTACCGCCGCCCCACCACGCCCAGTTATGAGGACCAGCGCGTGGCCGATGATTATTATTGGTGGCTCAAACAGCAGCTTGGCGTGGATGCCGACCCCGTGGACACCGGCCTTGACTGCAACAGCTGGGTCGTGCGCCCCTGGATCTACGAGGAAAAGTACCATCCTACCAACTGGGTCGCCAGCGAGTGCCGGGATTTCCTGCGCCGCCGTGACCGCTCGAAGCCGTTCTTTTTGATGGCCAGCTTTGTGCGGCCGCACCCGCCGCTGGATGCCCCGGAATACTACCTGAATTTGTACAAAGATAAGCCGCTGGCCGAGCCTTGGCGCGGCGACTGGAACGACTGCGTCCGCTGGGAGCGCGACGGCCACAGCTACCATGCCCAGACGGCACCCTCGGATGAGAGCTACATCCAGCAGCTGCGGGCGGGCTACTATGCGGCGATTACCCACATGGATCACCAAATCGGGCGCTTAGTCTCCGCGTTGGTGGAGGAACAGATTATGGACAATACGATTATTCTGTTTGTCTCCGACCACGGCGAGATGCTGGGTGACCACCTGATGTTCCAAAAAGCCAAGCCGTTTCAGGGCAGCATCCATGTGCCGCTGTTTATCTCCGGGCCGGAGCGTTATGTCGGCAAGCACGGCACGGTCCGCACCGATTTGGCCGAGCTGCGGGATGTTATGCCCACGCTGCTGGAACTGGCGGGCACACCGATCCCCGAAACCGTGGACGGCACGAGCCTGCTGCACCCGGTAGACCGCGAATACCTGCATGGGGAACACACGCTGGGTGAAGATTCCATGCACTTTATCCTGACAAAAGAGGATAAATATATCTGGTACTCGCAGACCGGGCGGGAGCTGTACTTTGATTTGCGCAACGACCCGCACGAGAACAAGAATGTGCTGGACGAACACCCAGCGCGCGTAGCCGAGCTGCGCGAACTTCTCATCAACGCACTGAAAAACCGCGAAGAGGGCTACACCGACGGCCACAGCCTGCTTGTGGGCAAAACACCCGTGACCGTATTGCAGCATACCGAGGTGCTATGAAGCAGCTTCAATTCCTGATAAAACCAGCCGCAGGCTACTGCAACATGCGCTGCCAATATTGCTTTTACCGGGATGAGCAGCAAAACCGCGTGAACCCCGAAGACTGCATGATGACGCGGGCGACTGCCGAGACGCTGATTCAGCGCTGCTTTGTGGAAATTGAGCAGGGCGGCTTTGTTTCGTTTGCCTTTCAGGGCGGGGAGCCAACCCTGGCCGGGCTGGATTTTTTCCGCTTCTTTACGCAGACGGTGCGAAAGTACAACCAGAAGCGCGTCACCGTACAGTACGCCATCCAGACAAACGGCCTTGCCATTACCGAGGAATGGGCTGAATTTTTCAGCAAAGACCATTTTCTCGTGGGCATCAGCTTGGATGGCACCCCGGATGTCCATGATGCCCTGCGCCCGGACGCACAGGGGAACGGGACATGGGATAAAATCACGCAGACGATCAAACTGCTGCGCCGCTGCGGCGTGGAGTGCAACCTTTTGTGTGTCGTCACCAAGCGGCTGGCCAAAAAGGCGGAGCGCGTGTATAAATCCATGAAAGCCACGGGGGTGCGCTATTTGCAGTTCATTCCCTGTCTGGACCCGTTGGATACGCCGCAAGGGCAGCAGAACTACTCCTTAACACCGGAGCTGTACGCGCAGTTCCTGTGTGCCATGTTTGATGCCTGGTATCGGGACTGGAAAACCAGCACCTATATCAGCATCCGTTTGTTTGAGGATTATATTCATCTGCTTATGGGCAGCCCTGCGGGGACCTGCTCCACGACCGGTACTTGCGGTGCCTATATGGTTGTGGAGGGTAGCGGTGCCGTGTACCCGTGCGACTTCTTCTGCCTGGATGCCTATAAACTTGGAACTGTGCAAAACGACACCCTGCAATCGCTGCTTACCGGCAAGAAAATGCAGACATTTATCACAGACGGCTGGCAGATCCCCGCAGAGTGCCGGCAGTGCAGATGGATCCGCCTGTGCCGCGGCGGCTGCAAGCGCGACCGCAATGCTACCGACACTGCGCAGCGCAGTTACTACTGCAAAGCCCTGCAAAAGTTTTTTGCCTATGCGGAACCGCGCCTGTGCGAGATGGTCCGCGCCGTTCAAATGTACCGCTGAAAAGGAGACAGATTCTATTGGACAAGAAAAATAAATACTGGCAGCTGTTTCTCTCTACCTTTAAGTTGAGCGCCTGCACCTTCGGCGGCGGCTTCGTCATTATCCCCCTGATGCGCGAGCGCTTCGTGAAAGAACTGCGCTGGATCGAGGAAGAAGAAATGCTGGACCTGACGGCGATTGCCCAATCCAGCCCCGGCTCTATTGCCATCAATGCCTCGATTCTGGTGGGCTACCATGTGGCAGGCATCCCCGGTGCGCTGATTACCGTGGTGGGGGCAGCCTTGCCGCCGCTTATCATCATTTCCATTATCTCCGCGTTTTATCAGGCGTTCCGCTCCAACAAGTATGTGAGTATGGCGATGGCCGGTATGCTGGCCGGTGTGGCGGCGGTTGTCTTTGATGTGGTCATCAATATGGCGTGGCCCATCCTGAAAAAGAAGCGCTGGCTGCCCATCGCGGTCATGCTGGCGGCTTTTTTGGCGACCCGTTTCTTCTCGGTGAATATCATTTTAATTATTTTGGTCTGCGGTGTCATCGGCGCACTGGATACTCTGTATCTGCAAAAGCGGGAGGACGACAAATGATCTACCTGGAACTGTTCTGGAGCTTTTTCCAAATCGGCCTGTTCAGCATCGGCGGCGGCTATGCGGCCATGCCCCTGATTCAAAACCAAGTCGTGGATATTCACCCCTGGCTGACGATGACGGGCTTCGCGGACATTATGGCCATTGCCGAAATGACCCCCGGCCCCATCGCCGTAAACGCTGCTACGTTTGTTGGTATTCAGGTGGCGGGTCTGCCGGGGGCACTGATTGCCACGATCGGCTGTATTTTCCCGTCCTGCGTCATCGTCATGACGCTGGCCTACGTGTATTACCGTTTCCGCGGTCTAAGCGTTATGCAGGGCATCCTGGCCGGGCTGCGGCCTGCTGTTATTGCCATGATCGCTTCCGCCGGCATCTCCCTGTTGCGCATGGCCCTGTACGGGCAGCGCACTTTCCCGGCTGATTTGGGCAGCATGGATCTGATTGCCCTGGCTGTTTTCCTTGTGGGCTTCTTTATTCTGCGTAAGTGGAAGCCCAGTCCCATCAAGGTCATGGCGGGGGCTGCCATGGCCGGTGTCGTGCTGTACAGCATCGCGGCATAAACAAAAACTGAGAGGATATTTTATGATGAATGAGATTTTAGCCGCCTGGCGGTGGAACGGTTCGGTGTCCGAGCCGGTTCCCTATGGCGAGGGGCATATCAACCAGACGTATGCCCTCACGGTAACGTCTGCGCAGGGCGCAAAGCGCTACATCCTGCAAAAGATCAACACCGATACCTTCAAGGACCCCGCCGGCTTGATGGAAAATATCTGCGGCGTAACGGATTTTCTGCGTGAAAAAGCTAAACAGCGCGGGGCTGACCCTGCGCGTGCCACGCTCCATGTAGTGCCTACTGCGGCAGAAAAGCCTTATTACCAAGCCGCCGATGGCAGCTGCTGGCGTGTCTATGATTTTGTGGAGAACACCGTCTGCTTGCAGCAGGTGCAATCTGCCGAGGATTTTTACCAAAGCGCCGTTGCGTTCGGCAATTTCCAGCATCAGCTTGCCGCTTATCCGGCCCACACCCTCCATGAGACGATCCCACACTTCCACGACACACCCAAGCGCTTCGCTGATTTCCAGCGCGCTGTAGCCGAGGACCGCATGGGCCGCGCCGCCCAGGTGCGGCGCGAGATCGAGTTTGTCTGCGCCCGCGAAGCTGATTATCATGTGATGGTGGATCTGCTGGCGGCGGGCAAGCTACCGCTGCGCGTCACCCACAACGATACCAAGCTGAACAATATCCTGCTCGACAAAACGACGGGGGAGGGCCTTTGCGTCATCGACCTTGACACCGTCATGCCGGGCCTTGCCGCCAATGACTTCGGCGATTCCATCCGCTTCGGTGCCAACCATTGCGCCGAGGATGAAGCTGACCTCTCGAAAGTGAATTTTAGCATGGAACTGTTTGAAATTTACACCAAGGGCTTCTTGCAGGCAGCAGGGGAGGCGTTCACGCCTTTAGAGAAACAGACCCTGCCCTGGGGCGCCAAGCTGATGACAATGGAATGCGGCATGCGCTTCCTCTCCGATTATCTCGAGGGAGACCACTACTTCCACATTAACTATGAACAGCAGAACCTTAACCGCGCCCGCACCCAGTTCAAGCTGACCTCCGGCATGGAAGAAAACTGGGATGCTATGCAGAAAGTAATTGAGAAATACTGCTGATAAAAACCTGATACCCCCTTCTCATTCTGCGTTTTGCGTAAAGCAAAATCGCGGTTTCTCCTTTTTATAACGCCCGCGCCTGACAAGCGCGGGCGTTTTCTGTTCTATACAGAATAAAGTCGTCGGCACAGCTTTGCAACGCAGATTTATTGCGAAGGTTGTGTTGGTCAATCGGGTGTCAGCAAATTGGTGATTTTCTCGCAGTCCTGGGAAGTGTAGCCCCACAAAATCGAACTGAGAACCTCAATAGCTTCATCCCGGTGAACATAGTAGGTGCGCAGAGAAATGGAGATACCCTTGGTTTCGAGCAACTGCAAAATTGCACCCGCATTCTCGCACTGCTGCGGGGAGAGATAGGCATAGTACAAAATCCAGTAATAAAACTCGCCCTTTTTGTGTTTGCGGCGCATCAGGTCAATCGCGGTGTCGATGATCTGCATCATTTTTTTGCTGCGTTCCAAGGCGCGGGCATAGCTTTCCAGCCGGTTGCCGCCCTTGTTGACCTCGCTGTCAACAAACAGTGCGTCCGTGGACAGCCCATATTCGGCCTTGAATTCCTCTTGCAAATCGAGATCTGATACTTCCAAATTCCACATGACATCCCGGTACTTCCGCAAAAGCGTCCGTGTGTCGTGATAATGCGGGGATACATTGGATTTCTGTCTTTTGAATGGCATAAAAATACTCCCTGTTTTAGTTTGTCGAAAGAATTCTTTCAATTACTAAACAGAGAGAAATCAATGATTTTGACGCACAATTTGCAAAGAAAAAGAAAAAATCCGCATCGAAATCGCACATGTCGGCAATATCGATGCGGATTTTGGTTTTGTTTACAAGGGCATTGGTAAGTTGTGCAAGGACCAAGCTATTATTAGAACCCGTCAATCGCACGCTCAATCACGGTGGGAACAAAAATGGACATCACAACCAACCACACAGCTGCAATGGCTTGAATAAGGTTGTCGGGCATCCCAATAAGAATGTCAGGAAACCATACAAATGCAGGGGCAACAAGACTCCGTATAAGGTAACCGACAAATTCGCCGATGCTGAACACACCTAAATAATCAATTGGCTTATACGGATCGCGTTTGCGCCGTGTGTAGCCATCGACATACATACGTTGTTCAATATACCAGCCTATTGCAAAAATTGCGACAGCACCCCAATATAATTTATCCATCTTTATCACCCGTACCTGCAATCAAAATAAAACGACTCTCATAAAGAATGTTTTTCTCTATAGCTTTCTTGCGTAGAAAGCGCATACCCCCGTCCCATTACGGTTTTCAAATCATCCGGGCTTAAATCCAGTTTTTTCCGCAGCTTTGCGATATGCACATCGACCGTCCGCGTTTGAATCGGCACGGTGATATTCCATGCAGATGCTAGTAGAAAGTTTCGGGAGCAGATGTGCCCAGAATGGTCGAGCAGCGTAATGAATAGCTGATATTCTGTGGTCGTCAGGTGAATGCGGCAGCCTTGCCTTTGAACGGAGAAATCACTTTCATCGATGGACAGATTTTTATAATACTTCATCCGGAACACCTATCGTTAATAGAATAACTTGGTGGCCAAGAAATTTCGGGAGCAACAAGGATAAATAGTTTGGCCTCTGCAGACGATGGGAAAGCGATTGTAACTGATTCTGGCCATGTGGGAGTGCCTAAATAGCAAGGTATGCCATTGATCGTGAATGATTCGACAGCCTCGCCAAAGATTTCTCCATAATACAAATATAGTGGTTGGGTTGTTCGATAATCATCAGCAGATGGAAAGAGCGTCATTGTAAGGTATACCGGTAACTGTTCATCGCGCCCAGCATCTGGATTAGGCCACGGTTTGTGTGGACCTTCCGATTTTACAATTGTGTACCAAACCAAATTAGATATGGAGGTCCTCTTTATATAGTGGTTCAGTTGTCAAGACAAAAATCTAAGCTTTTTATAATGAACTGATATATGTAACTGGGTAGGGGAGAAAATCCCCCCTTAGGCTGCATGATCATCCAGTAACAGAATCGGATAATAGCAGGATGCCGGTGTTTGCTTATTGAGTGCAGAATGACAACGTTCAAAGTTGTAAGTGTGCACATATTTACCGATTGCCTTCCGTGCTTCTCTGATATTGTTATATTGGGTCAGATATGCTTCCTCGTACTTGAAGCTTCGGAACCATCGTTCAATCATGATATTGTCAGCCCACCGGCTTTTACCATCCATGCTTTGACGGATCTGGTTCTCTTTGAGGAAATTCATGTACTCATTGCTTGTAAACTGACAGCCCTGATCTGAATTCAGGATAACAGGTTTTGCCACTATAAACGCCTTTTTTAACGCAGTTATGACCATTCTGGTATCCAGAGTATCATCGACTTCCCAGCCAACGATACAGCGGCTGTACCAGTCAATCACAGCGGTCAGATACAGAAATCCACGCTTAATGGGGATGTATGTAATGTCGATTGACCATGCCTGATTTGGACGGTCGATAACGGCGTTACGTAGCAGATACGGGCAGACTTTAGCCTGTCGCATACGTTTAGAAAGGTTCATTTTTGGATAAATTGGATCAATCCCCATTTCATTCATATAACGGCGCGTTTTCCGGCGACCAACCTGATGCCCACGCTTCTTCAGTTGAGCAGACAGTTGTCGTGCTCCCCAGGCCGGATTATCCGTGTGTAATCGATCTATGATCGATTTGCAATCCAACTCCTCCTGAGATATGGGCATGCCCTTGTAATAAACACTGGTACGATTGATATCAAGAAGTGTAGCTCCTGTTTTAACTGGAAGTTCTTTAGTCTTCAAAAGGTTTTGGACTAAATTTACTCTCGTAGTCAGGTCCAAGTGTTTCTTCAGATTTTTTTTTCAACCAATCCACCTGCATGGTGAGCTGGCCAACTTTTTTCGCATATTCAGCTTTTTCCTTGCGTTCTAAAGCGAGTTTTTCTTTCAGATTATCCTCTCGTGTGTCATTAAAAACCACGGATGCTTTATCGAGGAACTCCTTCTTCCAGTTGCGGAGAAGATTCGGCTGAATATTGTTTTCGGTTGCGATTGTATTTAAGTCTTTTTCTCCTTTGAGCAGTTCAATCACTAATTCTGATTTGAATTTGGCAGAGAAATTTCTTCTTGTTCGAGACATAATAATAATCCTTCTTTCTGTAGTGTTTACAGTATATCAGATTCATTAAGAAATGTCTCTTGAAGTGTCTTAAATTACGATACCATTATACAAAATTTTAAGATAATGCACTATCAACACACTCTTAAGTTTGCTTCTAAGTCTTATTTCCATAACTTTAGGGTTAACCATACGCAAGACCAATCACTCTCGGACAATACTCATGATTTTAATGATAAAATCCATGTTAAACCCATAGATAAGAAATAGATTTAAAAATTTCGCTGTTTTTTTCTAATTTCATTTTGAGGTGAATTAATTGGTAGTTATTAGAGGTGCCCTATCAGCACATAAACGATATGTACCAGTATCAGCAGTAAAAGAAGATTGATAGGGATTACCGCCCTTATAGGCTCCGCAAAGTACACCGATACCGCAAGGCTTATGAGGAATACAGCAAGGCTCATGGTGTCCGCATAGTCCTCTGTGTAGAACTCAAACACCTTGCTTGCTCCAAGGAAGATAAGAAAGCCCACACCGATAGCAATACCGCCCACAAAGACGATTAAAAGAAGATAATGTGCTATGGTAGCCACTACTGGCTGTGGTATCTTATCTCCCAGTTGTGAAACCCACTGACCGCCTTTAAGAAGCAACTGGAACGCATTCACAATGAACTGCCATATAACCATGAAAAAGGTCTTAAAATCGCTTTTAAAGGCTTCTGAACGTACTGCTGTGAATACTGTGGTAAGCACTCCATACAGTAGCAGACCTAACAGAAAGCTGTCATAGCTCGCTGTCTGGGCTTTGAACTTCCTGTCAAGCTCTTTCTTCTGGTCCAGATACTTCGCTGTTGCTCTCTGCTCTATATCTTCGCTTATGCTCTGCCTTTCGGATTTAAGGCTTGCCGACTGCTTGGCAGCTTCTCCGATTCTGCGGTCAAGCTCTCTGCCCTTGGCTTCATATTCCCTTTTAACGCTCGATACCGTGGCTTCTGCTTCTTGCTCTGCGTTGAGCTTGTCTTGCTTCAGCTTCTCGTTTTGCTTCTTCAGCTCTGCGTTGAGCTTCAGCACGTTGTCTGCTTCGTTCAGCTTCTCTATTTGCTCGGTCTGCTCCGCTATTCTCTTCCCTTGTTCGGCTACTGTTGATACCAGCTCTTGCTTGTCGGATAAGAGTTTCTGTATCTGTATCTCCGATTTCTCGGCTTGGTTCTTCCATTCCTCGGCTTGGCTTATGGCTTCGGAGGCTTGCAAGCCTTTCTTCTGCAAGGTCTTTTTGAGGTTCAGTTGTTCTTCCAGTAGTTTCTGTTCCTGGTCTTTCGCCCTGGTCTGTTCCTGGTCTGCCCTGGCTTTCCATTTCTCGGCTTGGCTGATAGCTTCGGAGATTTGCAAGTCTTTCTTCTGCAAGGTCTTTCTGAGGTTCAATACTTCTGTGATGTGTGTACGTTTCTGTTCTTCGGTTTTCTCGTTCTGGCTCTGCAAACTGCTGATAAGCTTCTCCAGTTCTTCTATCTTCTGCGACTGCTGTTCTATCAAGTAGCTGTCTTGCTCTTGCTCTTTCATCAGCTCCGCTATTCTCTGCGACTGCTGTTCTATCAAGCTGTTGTCTTGCACGCTCTGTTGTGGCTGTTCGCTCTGCTTCTCTGCGTGCATTGATTTCAAACCCATTCTCTAAGCTCTCCTTTCCAAAGTCCACCGCATAATACTTTTCCAGTTTATTGTTGCGGACTTTACATTGTTTTTCCCCTTGGCTCTGCCTTTCAAGGTCTGTGAATGTGATGTATTTATGGCTGTCTTGCCAGTCCACACCATAGCCCCTTGCTTTCATCTGGTCTATGAAGTCCTCTCGGCTTGTGGCTGTTTCTCGGCAATCCATGACCGCAAGGGCTGTATCTTGCACATAACTTTTCACTTCTCCCTTTTCGGCTTGCTTCAAGAGGTTGTATGTTTCTTTGTTCCACGCAACAGTTTCTTCCCTTTCCTCTCCGGAAAAGGTCTTTCCTTTCTCCGGAACATGAAGCCCTTGTTGCCGGCTCTGCTCATTGCACCGGTCTTTCAAGTTCTGCAGATCCGCTTTGCTCCACTGCAACTTGTGTCCGTCCTCAAAGTTCACACTGTTTACGATAAAGTGAGTGTGTATGTGTCCTCGGTCTATATGGGTGGCAATGAGTACCTCATGCCCTTTCCATGCTTCCGTACCCTTGGCAAGCTCGATTGCGTTCTTATGTGCTTGCTCTGGTGTGATATGCTCGTCCTCATGGTAGCTGTGTACGAAGTGCTTATAAGTTCTGCCCCCAGTCTTGCCCCACAGCTCCTTGGTGGCTTGCATTTCGTCCTTTACTGTATCTGGTTCACAGTGCAGACCGCTGACAAGCTTATCCTCTGTCTTTTCCTCTTTTGTCACATAGTCCAGTGCTTGCCCTATGCCTGCTTTTGAAGATACTGCTTTAATAACTGCCATACTTCTCTCACCTCTTTCATGGTGTTAGGAAGCTCTTGCTTATAGTCCACATATCCATTTTCATTCAGCTTCTTGGCTATCTGGTTCAGATTGTTGCCTTGCCTTTTCAGCTCTGGATATATCTCTTTCAGTCCGTCCAGATTGACAATGTTCGACTGTGTGAGGGCTTCAATGATATATTGCTGTTGGCTCTTTCCAGACTGCTCTACTTTTTCTTTTATCTGTGCAAGTTCTTCCTCTGACACTCTTATAACTATCTGCTTCGGTCTTGTCCTATTCATTGATGAAGTCCTCTCTTTCCTTTACCCACTTCTTAATGAGTTCGATTTCCTCGTTCATGTTCGGCTCTTTCTCTGGCTTCCAGTCCGCTCTCATGTCTTTCAGTTCTTCCAGTGCTTCTTCTAAGTCTGCCTTATAGCTTTCTAAATCTTCTTTTTCGCTTGCTATATATTCATCAACACTATTGTAACAAGGCACACACTCATAGCTTGTAAAATCATCATTATACTTGTGGTACACAATGTCTTTCCATTCATCACTTGGCTCTGCTATGTTCTGTTTAGTAATTTCAATGTCGGATTTTATTGTCTCTACGTTCTCCAACATATCCAGATAATGCTCTGGTTCATAACCCAAATTCAATAAGTGATTCAGCAGTGTAGGCTCTGGGAACATTCCGAACCAACAACGCTCGAACCACTGGTCAGCATAATCTCTTTCATCACTTCCATTGGAGTAAGTACCGCCCACCAAATCTCCGACAAAATTCTCTATCAGCTCTCCGATTGTCAGACCATGCTTCCCACACTTTCTCGCCAGTCGGTCACAATCTGCGTCCGACAATTTCACTGTGATTTTTCTCTCTCTGATTGTCTCAATTTCTTTCTGCTGTTCCTCGCCCCAACTCATGCTTTTACCTCTCTTTCTTCTTGGCTATCACTCAACAATTTACCGCATATCTGCGGTCACTCAAAGGGGGATTGAAGGGGGGCTTTGCCACCCTCACAAGTTCTAAAGTGTAGCCGTTAGGCTATCACTTTAGGGAACTTGCAATATATCCGCTACACATAATATAGCATAGTGATAGCCACTTGTCAAGCGGATATATTCGTGCGTGGATTTCGCCAGAAATACAGTGGAGCTTACTTCCTCTTAGGTGCTGTGGGAATGGAAAAAAGAGACAGTCAAGGGCTTCGTTTTTTTGAGTGCTTCCATGAGCTTCCGCTTGCGGATCAGCGAATGGCAGCAGTCAAAAAAATTGTCGCAGACAACCCTTTACTTTCTCTTTTTGGAATGGACAATGCTCCGTAGAGGAAGTAACGGAACGGACGGACAAGCATTTTCCCCTCGGACATTGTAGCCAACAAAAAAGAGTATCAAGGGTAAACTGCACAGTCTTGCGACTGCCCTTGACACTCTTTTTCTTATGGCTCTTGGGTAATTAAGGGGAAATGCCTTAGAGGGCTTCGCCCACGCTCCACCACTTATATACTGTCGGCTTCGATAGACCAGTATCACGAATGCAGTCGGCTTTCTTTCCGTCTGGATGTGCTTTTCTCCATTCTTCGACAATTTCCGACTTCGGTTTTCTTCCGTTCCCCTCTCTCCAATTCTCGTTATTTATATCTCTAATAGCCCTTGCACCTTGTAAGTGTTTATCTTGCTTTCTTCCGTTCCTCTTGTTCGGTGGTACGGATATACCGCTGACACGCTCTACTTCTGCTCTACTGTATGTGACATAGTTTTCCTGATACATATTCATAGCGTCCAGTACATCACGCTTGGTAAAGCGGTTGTGTTCATCATCACTGATAAGGTCAAGCATGGGTAACAGTTCCAAAGCGTCCGTCAATACTTCATCTTCTGGAATATCACACTTGATACCATAGGACGCAAGCACCGACAGACACCAGTATCTATGTCCTACGGACGCTTCTCCGCTCTGTATCTTCCTAAGCCACCAGTCATATAAGTCCCTCTTGATATGCCACCTACCTTTTTTTTCTTGCTTCACAATCCGTTTTTCATACCATTCTGGGTACTTTTTCTTTGCTTCTGCAAGGCTCATATCTGACTTATACTTGAAATCGGTCACAGCCTTGCTTTTATCCATGAGAAAATCATTCAGATATTCGACTGTGACACGCTCTCCAGTTTCAAAGGCTGTTACCAGATACCGCTTTCCCAGTTTCGTCTGTGTTCCGACCATACGAAAGCCTTGAAATATGCCTTGATACTGCACTTGGTCACGCTCCTTATAGGTACTTGTGTATCTGTTCCATATCTTGGCGGTCAGCTCGTACTTGAACTCCCTTAACTGGTCTTGTAAATGTCTGTATAGTGGCACTGGCTTCTCAAAGAGATAGTAAAGGTGTAGCCCATGCCCACTATTCACGCAGTAGGTACACTGTGGCAACAATTCATTCTTCATCTGGTAGAACAAATCCCTTATCTGCTCCATTTCCACTCCGTCAAGGTCTATGGCTATCCCATACAGCCACCTTGCATTCTTGGCTGTCCTATTTCGTCCAGAATAGCCGACTGGGGACATGATAGCGAACTCCTTGCCCTTGACCTCATCAACCATATTCAGCTCATCAAAGACTATACAGTTCCTTGCCTTTTCCCCCTCTATGACTGTCAAGACTCCATTGCATTTCTCATCTTCTGGGTGTCCCTCTCTCTCAAAGCTCCCCTCTGGGAATACTGCTCTGTAAAACTCTTTCGGCTTGACCTGTTCGTAAAACTGCCCCAACCATTCATTTTTCATCTTGAACAACTGCTTGTCAGTCGGCTTTCTTGCCATGAATAAACACCTCTTTTCTGCATATAATTTATTTATATCCGCTACCCTATGACTGTTAGCCCTAAAGGGCTATAGGGGGCTTATATTATCAATATATTTTTTTTACCTTTTTGGACTATTATAACACCCCATTTCTGGGGTGTCAAAATCAGTAGTATCCTCTCGACCTCATACACCCTTTTACATACCACCTTATACCTAATAATTTATCTACATTCCCTTTAGTAACGTGTAACTTTCCAAATTTACAAAAGCGACTCATAGAATTATTTCCTCCCGTTAAATAATAGATAACTATTAAAAATAGACAATACTTGCTCATAAGTAACGGTACTTAAATT